>Ga0102590_1000535_pt1 | contig 82036 bp, 69 predicted proteins | sample AraplaMF_Col_mMF_FD_76859 | JGI IMG/M metagenome (GOLD analysis project Ga0102590, IMG submission 76859) | Arabidopsis root microbial communities from the University of North Carolina, USA - plate scrape MF_Col_mMF | ecosystem: Host-associated > Plants > Roots > Endosphere | place: USA... | reverse complement strand
TCCGTTTCCACCTTCGGACGGTACAGCACCAGCAGCTTGCCGATGTGCTGCACCGGCGCCGCCTTCAGCTGCTCGCAGATGGTTTCGTACATGGCGATGCGGGCTTCGCGGTCGTCGCCGAACACACGGACCTTGATCAGGCCGTGGGCGTCCAGGCCCAGCGAGATTTCTTTGATAACGTTGGCAGTCAGGCCAGCCTCGCCGATCAGGACGATAGGTTTCAGGCCATGGGCTTCGGCGCGCAGCGCGCTGCGCTCAACGGGAGTCAGTTTGATCATAAAATTATTTTTTGTAGGTTCCTTAAAGGCAGTATTCTACGCGAATGGCTAAGAACAAAATAAACAAAAACTGGATTCACGACCATATTAACGATCCTTACGTGAAATTGGCCCAGAAAGAGGGCTATCGCGCCCGTGCGGCTTTCAAGCTGAAAGAGATCGATGAGGATGAAAAACTCATCAAGCCGGGCCAGGTGATCGTCGATCTGGGCTGCACGCCGGGCAGCTGGGCCCAGTACACCCGCCGCAAACTGGCCGGCAAGGAGGGTGGCGGCGTGCACGGCACCCTGATCGGCCTCGACATTCTGCCGATGGAGCCGGTGGCCGATTTCCACTTCATCCAGGGCGATTTCCGCGAAGCCGAGGTGTTGCAACAGCTGGAAGCGGTGGTGCAGGGGCAGAAAGTTGACTTGGTGTTGTCGGATATGGCGCCCAACCTGTCCGGCATTCCCGATTCCGACGCCGCGCGCATGGAACATCTGATCGATCTGGCAATTGAGTTTTCGCAAGCCCATTTGAAACCGGAAGGCTCCCTGCTGGTGAAATGTTTTAAAGACATGGGTTTCAACGACATCGTGCATAAATTCCGTGCCGAATTTAAAACCGTGATCCAGAAGAAACCAAAAGCCAGCCGCGACAAATCCTCAGAGATTTTCCTGCTCGGCCGTGGCCTGAAAAATCCGACCGCAGGCGGCATGGCGTCGGCTCAACCGTTGGATTCCGATGGCTGGCGCCCTTGATATTTGCTGAACAACCCGCACATCGCTCTCAGAAAGAGCAGTTTTAACTTGATTACGGCATGTTTTTGCCCAAATAATATGCTTTTCAGCCGGTTTTAAGCCGGCGCACGGCAGGGTTCTGGCACCGCCTGCCTATTGCGGGTAAAATCGAATTTCAGCCAGGTTTATCGATGCGGCTCGCATCCAAGGAGTTTTCGTGAATAACATGTTTTCCAAATCAGCCATCTGGGTAGTCGTGGTACTGCTACTGCTCATGCTGTACAAGCAGTTTGACAGCCATGGCGTAACCGGTGGAGCCAAAGCCATCGCTTATTCCGACCTGCTGGATGACGTGAAAGCCAAGCGCATCAAGGACGTCGTGATTGAAGGCGGCAACATCACCGCCACCCGCAGCGACGACACCAAAGTCCGCACCACCGCCACGCTGCTCGACCGCGGCCTGATCGGCGACCTGCGCGACAATGGCATCCATTTCGACGTGAAACCGCCTGAGGAACCTTCGTTCCTGTCGCAGGTGTTCGTGTCGTGGTTCCCGATGCTGCTGCTGATCGGCGTGTGGATCTTCTTCATGCGGCAGATGCAGGGCGGCGGCAAGGGCGGGGCGTTCTCCTTCGGCAAGTCGAAGGCGCGCATGATGGATGAAACCAATAACACCGTCACCCTGGCCGACGTGGCCGGCTGCGACGAAGCCAAGGAAGAGGTCGCCGAGATCGTCGACTTCCTGAAAGATCCGAGCAAGTTCCAGAAGCTGGGCGGCCGCATTCCACGCGGCGTGCTGATGGTCGGTCCTCCGGGCACCGGTAAAACCCTGCTGGCGCGCGCCATTGCCGGCGAAGCCAAAGTGCCGTTCTTCTCGATTTCCGGTTCGGACTTCGTGGAAATGTTCGTCGGCGTGGGCGCATCCCGTGTGCGCGACATGTTCGAGAACGCCAAGAAGCATTCGCCGTGCATCATCTTCATCGACGAGATCGATGCGGTTGGCCGTCATCGCGGCGCCGGCATGGGCGGCGGTAACGACGAGCGCGAACAGACCCTGAACCAGCTGCTGGTGGAAATGGACGGCTTTGAAGCGTCGTCCGGTGTGATCGTGATCGCCGCCACCAACCGTGCTGACGTGCTGGACAAGGCGCTGCTGCGTCCGGGCCGTTTCGACCGTCAAGTGAACGTCGGCCTGCCGGACATCCGCGGCCGCGAGCAGATCCTGAACGTGCACATGCGCAAAGTGCCGATCGGCACCGACGTCAAGGCCGACATCCTGGCACGCGGCACCCCGGGTTTCTCGGGCGCCGACCTGGCCAACCTGGTCAACGAGGCCGCGCTGTTTGCAGCCCGCCGCTCCAAGCGTCTGGTCGACATGCAGGACTTCGAAGATGCCAAGGACAAGATTTACATGGGTCCTGAGCGCAAGTCGATGGTCATCCGTGAAGACGAGCGCCGCAACACCGCCTACCACGAGTCCGGTCACGCTGTGGTGGCCAAGCTGCTGCCGAAGGCCGATCCGGTCCACAAAGTGACTATCATGCCGCGCGGCTGGGCGCTGGGCCTGACCTGGCAGCTGCCGGAGCACGATAATATTTCGGGCTACAAGGACAAGATGCTGGAAGAAATTTCCATCCTGTTCGGCGGCCGTATCGCGGAAGAGATCTTTGTCGGCCAAATGTCGACCGGCGCGTCGAACGACTTCTCGCGCGCCACCAAGCTGGCCCGCTCGATGGTCACCAAGTTCGGCATGTCGGACGCGCTGGGCGTGATGGTGTACGAAGATACCCAGAACGACGGCTTCCTGGGCGGCACCAACAAGACCATCTCGGAAGCGACCCAGCAGAAGGTGGATGCGGAAATCCGTTCCATTCTGGACACGCAATACGCGCTGGCCCGCAAGCTGCTGGAAGAAAACCGCGACAAGGTCGAAGTCATGACCAAGGCGCTGCTGGAATGGGAAACCATCGACGCAGACCAGATCAACGACATCATGGCCGGCCTGGAGCCGCGTCCGCCGAAAGCTGGCGTATCGCTGCGCAAACCGCCTTCGGGCGATGGCGGCAACGGCGTATCGCCTAGCGTGACTGCACCGGCTTAAGCGCGGTCATCGCATCAACATAAAAGGGTGAGGAGCAATCCTCGCCCTTTTTCATTCTGCTGACACATGCAATCTACCTTACAGTTTGGCCGTTTTAATTTCCCGTGGCGGGGGCAGGGGGCGCGCGCGCGCGTGATGGGCATCCTCAACGTGACGCCCGATTCGTTTTCCGACGGCGGCCATTACCAGTCGCTGGAGTTTGCCGTTTCGCACGCCGAGGAGATGATCGAGGCCGGCGTCGACATCATCGATGTCGGCGGCGAATCGTCCCGCCCCGGCGCGCCGCCGGTGTCGCTGGAGGATGAGCTGCAGCGCGTGATGCCGGTGCTGTACGCCGTGCGCGACATGGGGCCGGCCATCTCGGTCGATACCTACAAGCCGCAGGTGATGCGTGAGGCCGTCATCGCCGGCGTCGACATGATCAACGATATCAACGGCTTCCGCGCGCCGGGCGCCATCGACGCCGTGCGCGACAGCGACTGCGCGCTGTGCATCATGCATATGCAGAGCGACCCGCAACACATGCAGCTGGCGCCATCGTACAGCGACGTGGTGGCCGAGGTGATTACCTTCCTGCGCGAACGCGCGGAGGCGCTGCTGGCGGGCGGTATTGATCCACGTCGATTGTGCATCGATCCCGGCTTTGGCTTTGGCAAGACTGTGGAGCATAATTACGCCTTGCTGAAAGCCACTTCGCGCCTGATCGACGAGCTGAATCTTCCACTGCTGGCTGGCCTGTCGCGCAAGTCGATGGTGGGAGCGGTCACCGGCAAGCCGGTCGAGCAGCGCATGGCAGGCAGCGTGGGCGGCGCCCTCGCGGCGGTGGCACGCGGTGCGCTGATCGTGCGTGTGCACGATGTGGCCGAAACCGTCGACGCGCTGAAAGTATGGCACGCAGCACAATAACAACTTGAAGAGTACTCAAATGGCACGTAAATATTTTGGAACCGACGGTATCCGCGGTCTGGTAGGCGAAGCACCGATTACGCCGGATTTTGTGATGCGCCTCGGCTATGCCGCGGGCAAAGTCCTTGCTAGCAAACGCAGCGGCGCCGGCCGCCCGACCGTCCTGATCGGCAAAGACACCCGCATCTCTGGCTACATGCTGGAAGCGGCGCTGGAAGCCGGCTTTTCCGCCGCCGGTGTGGACGTCATGCTGGCCGGCCCGATGCCGACGCCGGCCATCGCTTACCTGACCCGCGCGCTGCGCCTGTCGGCCGGCGTGGTGATCTCGGCCTCGCACAACCCGTTCCAGGACAACGGCATCAAATTCTTCTCGGCCCAGGGCACCAAGCTGCCGGACGCGGTGGAACTCGACATCGAAGCCGAGCTGGAGCAGCCGATGAACTGCGTGCCGTCGGAAAAACTGGGCCGCGCCAAGCGCCTGGACGACGCCCAAGGCCGCTACATCGAATTCTGCAAGAGCACCTTCCCGAACGAGCTGGACCTGCGCGGCCTGAAAGTGGTGGTCGATTGCGCCCACGGCGCGGCCTACAACATCGCGCCGCACGTCTTCCATGAACTGGGCGCGGAAGTCATCGCCATCGGCAACAAGCCGGACGGCTTCAACATCAACCTGGAACACGGCGCCACCGCGCCGAAAGCCATGGCCGCTGCCGTGCAGGCGCACGGCGCCGACCTCGGCATCGCCCTGGATGGCGATGCCGACCGCCTGATCATGTGCGACGCCAACGGCCGCCTGTACAACGGCGACGAACTGCTGTACCTGATGGTGATGGACCGTCTGGCCACCGGCCCGGTGGCCGGCGCCGTAGGCACCCTGATGACCAATATGGCGGTGGAAGTGGCGCTGAAAGGGAAGGGCATCGGCTTCGCGCGCGCCAAGGTGGGCGACCGCTACGTGCTGGAAGTGATGCAGGAAAAAGGCTGGATCCTGGGCGGCGAAGGTTCGGGCCACCTGCTGGCGCTGGACAAGCACACCACCGGAGACGGCATCATTTCCGCGCTGCAAGTGCTGTCGGCCTTGAAACGCGCCGGCAAGTCGCTGGAAGCCTGCTGCGCCGACCTGACCATCTTCCCGCAGACCCTGATCAACGTGCGCGTGCCGGCCGGTTTTGACTGGACCAAGAACGCCGCCATGGTGGCGGAGAAGGAAAAAGTCGAGCGCGAACTGGGCGACAGCGGCCGCGTGCTGATCCGCGCTTCGGGCACCGAACCGCTGATTCGCGTGATGGTGGAAGCACGCAACGCCGACGACGCCCAGTCGATGGCACGCCGCATTGCCGACAAGGTGGAAGGCCAGCTGGCTGCATAAAATTTCAGCAGTGAAATTAAATCAGTCGCTTTGATTGACGTACGAGGCGAGTGAGGCTAAAATACTGTTCATCGGAGTGTAGCGCAGCCCGGTAGCGCATCTGGTTTGGGACCAGAGGGTCCAAGGTTCGAATCCTTGTACTCCGACCAAAATATCTAAAAACGGGTTGTCTTCGGACAGCCCGTTTTTCATTTCCGCCGCAGATTCCTGCGGCGTCTTACTGCCCATAGCTCAGTTGGATAGAGCATCAGCCTTCTAAGCTGAGGGTCGCTGGTTCGAACCCAGCTGGGCAGGCCATCTGAAAGTGTCTGTCCCGCCTATCCCGATTTCTTTGTGACAAAGTGCGCATCTTTATCGATGCCGATACAATATTATTGTCATTTCATACATGAGACTTTCGGGATCCTGTGCGGAATTTGCGAATAACTATAAGCGTTAGCCTGTCTTGTGCCGGTTTTTTGATATTGGGTCTCCTGCATGCGGGAAACGCACGGTCTGCGCCAGTGGAATCTGACGAGGAGCCGGTAAACAAGGTGGAAGTTTCCGCTAAGGCCGATGCCGATGAACGGCTCTATGAACGGTTTTTGAAGGCCATGGACCGGTTTGATGCTGAAAGCCCTGCGTTGGCCCCGCAGGCCAGGTTGCGCTTTCGCCTGGTTGCCAAAAGTCGCCAAGTACGTGTTGATGAGCTCAAACTGAGGTTAGCAGGGACTACCGTTCGTTCGCCCATTGCGCTGGCGCCGGATAATTTTTTCACCGTTGAGCGCAATGAGCTAGCGCTGAACGAGAACGCTACCGTGCGCACCAATCGCAAGGACGGCAGCTTCAGCTGGAGCGTGGATGTCCGCACCCCGGGCCTTCCGCCGCACACCCGAAGGCTTGGCGATTTGCGCTTGCAATGCCGGGTCGAGTTTCTCGCTGCAAAGTTGGAGCAACACGTTTTCAGCCCGTTGTACTATGCTCAGACTTTGGCAGGGGTGGACCCCTGTGCTGCGCGCAATTTCGTTGTGCTGTCGATGGCGGATGAGCCCCTTTTTCTCGTGACCTTGGCTCTAGGCAGCCGGCGCCAACCGCTACCGTCCGTCAGCCTGTACGGTAGCTCGCTTCCCGCGTGGCTCAAAGCACTCGCCGGGGATTGGCCCGGCCGCGAGCGTCTCTTTGAAGTGCCGTTGTGGGACACCAGCTGGGCGGACGATACCTTGGTCGAGCTGGAGCCGATGCGTGATGCGCTTGCGACTCAGGCTGAACCCGCCTCATCGCCCGCAGCCGAAGCGCTGAGGAAATGGTATTGCGGTTGTAGCCCGACATTAAGACGTATAACGGCAATTCCGGCTGCTGTTGTGCATTCCCAGGACTTTGGCCGCGTTTTTGGGCAACTTGATCTAGATCAAATTTTCTTTTGATTTGAAACACTATCCTGATGGAAATAATTTCCCATCAATGGCCCGATCATGTCCCTCCGCGAATGCAATTTCGCCAGCCAGACGTTGCGTGTGTTGACGGCGCAGCCCCCTGATTGCCACAGTTTTTCCTGTGCCGTTCTCGATGCCTTGCCCGAGCAGATTGCGGTGCTCGATACGGACGGCAATGTCGTTGCCGTGAACTCGGCATGGCGCTTGTGCTGTGGCGGCTCGGACACGTCGGACCCCGCAGGGAGCAGCGCGGTTGGCCAGAATTACCTCGATATTTGCCGCAAAGCTCAGGGCATAGGATCGGAAGGGGCGATGGAAGCGGCGGAGGGCATTGACGACGTTCTCGGCGGACGGCGCGCCTCTTTTCAGATGGAATATCCGTGCCATACGTCCGGCCGCAAACGCTGGTTCAGCATGATGGTCTCACCATTGGCTCACGGCTGGGGCGGCGCGGTGGTGGTGCATATGGAAATCACCGAGCGCCACCTGGCCGAGGCGCAGTTGCGAATCGCCGCTACCGCTTTCGAATCGTCCGAGGGCATGATGGTGACCGATAGCCGTGGCGTCATTCTCAAGGTGAATCGCGCCTTCACCTACATCACCGGTTACGCGGCGGCGGAGGCGGTGGGCAAAACACCTGCCATGTTGCGTTCAGGCCGCCACGATCCGGCTTTTTACCAGGCCATGTGGGAAGTGATTCGCAATAAAGGCAGCTGGCAGGGCGAAATCTGGAACCGCCGCAAGAATGGCGAAATCTATCCTGAGCATTTGAGCATTGCCGCCGTGCGCGATGAAAACGGCAAGATTTGCAACTATGTTGGCGCCTTGACCGACATTACCCTCAGCAAAGCGGCCAGCGATGAGATCCGTAATCTGGCTTTCTTCGATCCGCTGACGCGCCTGCCCAACCGCCGCATGCTGCTGGAGCGCCTGCGCCAAGTGCTGGCGGCCAGTCACCTGCATGACAGCTATGGGGCGCTGGTCTTTATCGACCTCGACAATTTCAAGACGCTGAACGATACCCTCGGGCATAACGTTGGCGACATGCTGCTGAAACAAGTCGGGGAGCGGCTGCAATCCTGTATCCGGCAAGGCGACACGGTGGCCAGGCTGGGCGGTGACGAGTTTGTGGTGTTGTTGGAACGCATGAGTAGCGATCCGCTGGAGGCCGCCGCCCAGACCGAGGCCCTGTGCAGCAAGATTCTGGAAACATTGAATTATCGGTATCGTCTGGGCAATCACCCGTGCTACAGCACACCCAGTCTGGGGGCGACCCTGTTCCATCGCGGTCATCCCGCACATCCCGACGAACTGCTGATGCAGGCGGATATTGCCATGTATCAAGCGAAGCAAGCGGGCCGCAACGGCATGCGCTTTTTCGATCAGGAAATGCAGGACAGCATCAACGCCCGCGCCAGGCTGGAAGAGGCGTTGCGCAAGGCGGTGGAGCAGCGTCAGTTTGAATTGTATTACCAGGTTCAGGTGGATCAGGCGGGCCAGCCCACCGGCGCCGAGGCATTGATCCGCTGGAGGCTGCCGGATGGCAGTTTTATGCCACCTTCCACCTTTATTCCTATGGCGGAAGAAACTGGATTGATATTACAAATCGGAGAATGGTTACTGGACGAGACTTGCGCGCAGCTGCGACGCTGGCAAGCAGATCCCGATACCGCACATCTTATATTGGCAATAAACATCAGCGCGATTCAGCTGCATCAATGGGATTTTTGCGAGAGAGTGCAGGAAAAACTGGGTTATTACGAGATTAATCCATGCTCGCTGAAGCTGGAATTAACCGAGGGGATATTGCTCGACAATATAGAGGATACGATCTCTAAAATGCAGTATCTGAAATCGCTGGGCTTGCGGTTTTCGCTGGACGATTTTGGTACTGGCTATTCTTCGTTGCAGTATCTGAAACGTCTTCCATTGAGCCAGTTAAAAATCGACCAATCATTCGTGCGTGACCTGGCCACGAATAATAATGGTCAGGCGATTGTCTCCACCATTATCGCCATGGCGCATAGCCTGCAATTGGATGTTATTGCCGAAGGTGTGGAAAACCTGGAGCAGCGGCGGCAGTTGGAAAGGATGGGCTGTTATCGGTATCAGGGCTATTTTTACGGTCGCCCACTGCCGCAGCAGGTGTTCCAGCAGGTATTGGAGCTGGGTTCATGCCAGGAATTGGCATGTTGAGACTCATTTCTGGCATGGAAAGCCCGGCAAGACCGCAATTGCCGGGCTGCGGACTGGCCTAGAAGCGATAGCGTGCCGTCAATTGCGCGGAACGCGGTGCGCCGGGTAGGTTGAGGTTTTTACTGCTGCCATGGCCGGAAATAATATAAGCCTTATTGGCCAGATTCAAAATATTGAATGTCAGGTCCAGACCGCGATCGCGATAATAAACCATGGCGTCCGCGGTGAAATAATTCGGCAGTACTACCGTATTGCCCGGATTGGCGAAACGATCACCGACATAATTCACGCCAGCACCTGCGCCGAAGCGGCCAGCCAGTTCTTTGGTCAGCCATATATTGGCGCTATTTTTAGGCGTCAATGTCGGTTGTTTTCCCTGGACGAACTGGCCGTCGTCTTTGGCGAGCGATGCGATCATTTTCCCGTTCAACCACGCATAACCAGCCCAGGCTTGCCACCCTTCGCCGAGATCGCCGTTAAATGTCAGTTCTATGCCATTGGTACGCTGAGTGCCGACCGGTAAAAGTTTATTGGTGACCGGATCGCTGGATTTCATATTGTCTCGTGTTAATTGGAATAACGAGACGCCAGCCGAAGCGCGGCCATCCAGTAAATCGTACTTGGCGCCGATTTCCTTGTTTTTAGTGGTTTCGGGCGCGATGTCGACATTATTGGCAGCCAGTGCAAATCCTTCGCCGGAGGGCTGGAAGGAACGGCTGAACGAGGCGTAGTAGGACTGCGACGCGCTCGGCTGGTACACCAGGCCGACACGCGGGCTCCAGTTGCGGTCGGTGCGGGCCAGGTTGGCGAGGCCGGTGATGCGTTGCTGGGTTTGCTGCTCAAAGCGGTCGTAGCGCACGCCGGCCAATGCTTTCCACTCCGGCGCCAGTGTCACCAGATCCTGCACATAGGCGCTGGCCACCTTGAAAATACCCAGATTGTTCGTCGTTGGCGCGCCGCCAGCCGTAAATGGCACGACTGGCGCGACAGGATTGAACAATGACACGGTGGCGACGTTGGCCTGCGAGCGCACCAGTTGGTATTTGTTCTGCTTGCCGAATTCCACGCCGTACAGCACGGTGTGCTGCATGCCGCCCAGCTCGGCGTGCTGGGTCAGTTCGGTCTGATTGCTATAGCCATCCTCGTCCCGCAGGACGTTGCCGCGCGTCAGCGATACGGTTTTGGCTGCCTCATTGACGGAGCCAACCAGCGTATTATTCCGGTTCAGCGAATAATCGTAGTGGCGGAAGGCGTTTCTTAGGGAAAACTGCTGATTGAAACGGTGATCCAGCGTAAAACCGTAGGCGTACACGCGCGATTCGCTGAAGTCGAACTGCCGCGCATTGGCCGCGCCGTAATACGTACTGGCCGGAACATCCACCGGCCGCCCCTGATAGGAGGGATTGCCGAAGTCGGTCAGGCGCTTGTCGTGCAGATATTCGGTTTGCAGCAGCAATTGGGTATCCGGACTGATGCGGAACAGCGCCGACGGCGCCAGCGCTTGCCGCTCCAGGAATTGCTGGTCGCGATAGCTGTCGGCGTCCTCCACGGCGCCGGTCAGGCGCACGGCGGCGCTGCGGTCGGGCAGGTTGCGTGCCAGATCGAACTCGGCGCGCTTCTGGCCCCAGCTGCCGACTTGCACGCTGGCTTCGCTGCGGTCCACACCCGGCTTTTTGGTGATGCGATTGATCATGCCGCCGGACGAGCCGCGTCCATACAGCACCGAAGCCGGGCCTTTGACCACTTCCACCTGCTCGATATTCGACAAATCGCGGAAATATAGGGCATCGTCGCGCATGCCGTCGACAAACTGGTCGCTGATGGCGCTGAAACCGCGGATGGTCACCTGGTCGCGCTGGCCGTCACCGGTGGACAGGCCGATGCCCGGCACGTTTTTCAGCGCATCCTGCAGCGAGCGCACGCCCTGGTCGTGCAGCAGCTGGGCCGGCACTACGTTCACCGTCTGCGGAATGTCGCGCAGCGGGGCGTCGATCTTGGCGGCGCTGCTGGAAGAGGAGATACGGTAGCCGGTGTCGCTGTCGCCGATGACGGTTACCGTCTGCAGCGTTGGTTCGCTCTGCGCCGCAGCGTAAGGGGAAAGCGAGAGGCCCGCCAGCATCAGCGCCAGCGGAGTTTTTTGCATAGCCATGGTCTTCCTTGAAGTAGTTGCATGGCTGGCGCTTGGCTGGCTAAATGAGAATCGTTATCATTGAATTATGCTCCTAAGTTGATACTCGCGCAAGTCGGCAAATCACCGTGCGGTGGATAACTTCGCTGCGAAAAAATTACGCAGCAAAACTTTGTTGCGTAAAATCATGGGCTTAGGATAAAGCGCTAGCGCTTGTTAACAGCCTTATCCACAGAATTTGTTAACAACCGGACGGCAGGCAGTCGATCAGCGCCCGGCAGGCGGCTGACATGCGCCGGTGCGGTGGATAAATCAGCGAAAATGGCCGGCTGCGGCCGCCCAGCGCCGGCAACACCTCCACCAGCTGGCCGTTGGCCAGCCGTTCCGCAGCGACGAAATGATAGGTCTGGCAAATGCCCAGTCCCTGCTGCGCCAGCGACACCGCGCCCAGCACGTCGTCCGTCACCAGCATGCGCGGCGGCGCCAGCCAGTCCAGGTGCTGGTTCTCCACTTGCAGCAGCCACGGCGCCTGTCGCCCGGTGCTGGGCAGGATGAAGGGCAGGCAAGCATGGCCGGCCAACTCCGCCAGACTGGCCGGCATGCCGGCGCGGTGCAGATAGTCCGGCGACGCCACCAGGCACACAGCCTCATCGCCCAGCCGTCTGGCTGCCATTCCGCTATCGGCCAGCTCGCCCAGCCGGATCGCCATGTCGTAGCCTTCCTCGACCAGATCGACGTTGCGGTTATTGATGCTCAGCTCGATGTTGACTTGCGGATGCCGCTCCATGAACGGTCGCAGCAACGCCGGCAGCCGATAGTGGCCGTAGGTGGTCGGCACGCTGATGCGCACCTTGCCGGACAGCGCTCCACCTTGGCCCTGTATTGCCCGCTCGGCGTCGGCGATCAGCCCGAAAGCGCTGCGTGCCTGCTCCAGATACAGATTGCCGGCCTCGGTCACGCTCAGGCGGCGGGTAGTGCGTCGTATCAGTTGCACGCCCAGCCGCGTTTCCAGCCGCGCCACCGCCCGGCTCAGGACCGACGGCGTGGTGCTCAGCGCCACCGCCGCCGCGCTGATCGTGCCCTTGTCGACGATGGTGACAAAGGCTTCCACGTCCGCCATATGATCGAATTGCCGTGCCATTCATGCCTTTCAAGAACAAATGATTTGGTTGTGAGCATATTTAAACACAAAGGAGGCAAGAATACACTGTGTCCATTGAAAACAACGGAGCCTCACCATGACTAAAACCATCATCGCCGCCGCATTGGGCCTGGCCGCACTGAGCGCCAACGCCGCTAACGTACTGGTCGTCCTGTCGGATGAATCCCAGCTGGCGCTGCGCGACAACCGCACTTTCGATACCGGCTTCTACGCCAATGAGCTGATGCAGCCCGTCAAGAAGCTGCTGGACGCCGGCCATACCGTTACGTTCGCCACGCCGCTGGGCAAGGCGCCGACACTCGACCGTGGTTCGGTGGATAAAATGTACTTTAGCAATGACGAAGCCAGCCTGCAGCAGCACCTGGCTATGCTGGACAAGCTGCAGCTGACTTCGGTGAACAATTCCCCGGTGATCAGTCTGGCGCGCGTGGAGCAGGGCGGTTACGACCGCTTTGACGCGGTCTATATTCCCGGCGGCCACGCGCCGATGCAGGATTTGCTGTACAGCGCCCCGCTGGGCCGCTTGCTGACCAGTTTCCACCAGCAGGGCAAGCCGACCGCGCTGGTCTGTCACGGTCCGATCGCGCTGCTGTCGACGCTGGCGCAGCCGCGCGCCTTCACCAGGCCGCTGGAAAGCGATGCCAAGGCGGGCAAGGCGCCGGCATGGATTTACGCCGGCTATCAGATGACGGTGATCAGCAATGACGAGGAAGAGGCGGCCAAGCCCATGCTCAAGGGGGGCACGATGAAGTTCACACCGCAGACCGCTTTGCAGCGCGCGGGCGGCGTCTACAGCAGCGGCCCGAACTGGCAGGCAAAAATGGTGGTGGACCGTGAGCTGATCACCGGCCAGAATCCCGCATCGGCCAACGCCGTGGCCGATGCGCTGCTGGCGCGCCTGAAGTAAGGCTCAGCGCAAAGGCCGCTTTGTATAAATTGTTTCTCGCGGGCCTGTGCGACAATGCGGCATGGACGACCAATATTTTTATGAACCTGCGCGGGGCCACGGCCTGCCGCATGATCCCTTCAATGCCATCGTTGGCCCGCGTCCGATCGGCTGGATTTCCAGCCGCTCGGCCACCGGCACGCTGAATCTCGCGCCGTACAGCTTCTTTAACGCCTTCAACTACACCCCGCCGCTGATCGGCTTTGCCAGCCTGGGCCGAAAGGACACGCTGCGCAATATCGAAGAAACCGGCGAATTTGTCTGGAACCTGGCCACGCGCCCGCTGGCCGAGGCCATGAACGCCAGCTGCGCCCCCGCGCCGCCGGAAGTGAATGAGTTCCAGCTGGCCGGCCTGGCGACCGCGCCATCGCGCATGGTGACGCCGCCGCGCGTGGCGGCCAGCCCGGTGGCGTTTGAATGCAGGTGCAGCCAGATCATCCGCCTGCAAGCCGCGTCCGGTATGGAAACCGATAGCTGGTTGATTATGGGAGAAGTGGTGGGCGTGCACATCGCGCGCAATTCGCTGCGCGACGGCATATACGACACGGCCGGTTCGCGCCCCATCTTGCGTGGCGGCGGCCCGGCCGATTATTTCGAAATCACGCCGGATAACCTGTTCCGCATGACGCGGCCCGGCTATCCGTAGACGCAATTAGTAGGTGTAGAACATGCGCTGAATCTGCTGGGTGTCGCTGGTCTTGGTCAGCGCCAGCATCAGCAGGATGCGGGCTTTCTGCGGATTGAGCGTGTCGGAGACCACGAAGTCCAGTTCGTCATCGTTGGCTTCGCCGTTGCGCGCCACAATGCCCTGGCCGACGCGCGCCGAACGCACGATCAGCACGCCTTGCTTGCGCGCCGCCACCAGGGCGGTCTTGACCGGATTGGCCAGGCTGCCATCGCCCACGCCGGCGTGGATGATGCCCTTGGCGCCGGCCGCCACCAGCGCGTTCAGCGCCACCGGGCCCACGTTGGCGTAGCCGTAGACGATATCCACCTGCGGCAGCGTGTCGAGCTTGCTGATATCGAACTCGGTATCGGCCGTGTGCTTGCGGGTGGAGGCGCGGTAGAAGTAAGGCTTGTTGCCCTGGATGTAGCCCAGCATGCCCAGTTCCGGCGTCTTGAAGCTGTCCGGCGTCGAAGTGTTGGTCTTGGTGACTTCGCGTGCGGCGTGGATCTGGTCGTTCAGCGACACCAGCACGCCCTTGCCGACCGCGTCCTTGCTGGCGGCCAGCAGCACAGCGTTGTACAGGTTGATCGGGCCGTCCGCCGACAGCGCGGTGCCCGGACGCATGGCGCCCACCAGCACCACCGGCTTGTTGCTCTTGACGGTCAGGTCCAGGAAATAGGCGGTTTCTTCCAGCGTGTCGGTGCCGTGGGTGATGACGATGCCATCCACGTCCGGCTGCGCCAGCAGGGTGTTGACGCGCTTGGCCAGTTTGAGCCAGTGGTCGTTGCTCATATTTTCGCTGGCGATCTGGAACACTTGCTCGCCCTTCACATCGGCCACCTTGGCCAGTTCCGGCACGGCCGCGATCAGGCGTTCCACGCCGACGGTGGCGGCGGTGTAGCCGACCGTGGTGGTGGTGCTGGCGCCGCTGCCCGCAATGGTGCCGCCGGTGGCCAGGATGGTGACATGCGCGAGTTTTTCCGCTGCCTCGGCATAGGAGGTCAGCAACATTGCGCAGGCCAGCACGGCTTTGCCCCAGCGGTTAGAATTATTATTAAATAACATGAAGCCTCCTGATGGGTTCGCAAAGTTTTGCATTTTAACAAAGCCACAGCATGTCAACAATGCGAGGCGTTGCTGCGTTAATACGGGGTTGCGGGAAAACAAAGAGAATGTATATGAGATTGGTTATCACAATCGCATTGTTGCTGGCGCTGGCCGCCTGCGGCGAGACTGCCGAGCAGAAGCAGCGCGAAGAAGCGGCGACACTCACCACGCTGGGCGAAAAATACGTCAGGGAAAAGGTGCTGGAGCCATCGCAGGCGCAGTTCCGCAACCAGTTCATCGGCAAGGGCGGGGCGCCCTGCGGCGAGGTCAACGCCAAGGATGCGTTTGGCGGCTATATCGGCTACCAGCGCTACATCTCGGTGGCGCGCGACCTGACCCTGTTGGCGCAGGATGTGTCGCCGGCGGAATTCGAGGCGCAGTGGCAGCAATTGTGCCGCTGAAGTAAAAACGGAGCCCGCGGGCTCCGTTTTGCGTTGCAGGGCCGGAAATCAGGCCTTGTTTTGACGGCGGCGCGCCAGCGCCAGGCCGGCCAGGCCGACGCCCATCATGGCCCAGCTCGATGGCTCGGGAACGGCCGGCAGGGTGCCGAGGAAGTTGCGGTCGTGCAGCTCGCCGGGACCGGTGTAGCTTTCGGCGTACAGGAAACCGTTCATGGCCGAGCCGGCTTGCACATCCGAGGTGCCGGCCAGCACGGTGCCGTACCAGCCGCGGAAGTTCACGGCGGTGGTATCGACAAAATTCCAGATGATGCGGTTGCCCAGGTGGCTGTCATCGTTGAAGTTGCCGTTGATGGTCAGCGCCTTGTCGGTGGCCGACGAGCCGTCATAGCGCACGTTGATCACCACGGTGTCGGCCACGCCGCTGAACTTGATGTTGGCCGCCGAGGCCAGCTGGCTGGTGGTGATGTTGAACACCGAGGTGCTGCTGGCGTTGCCGGTCAGCTTGAAGGTGAAGTTGTTCGGATCCGCCGCGTTCAGCACGCTGTTGGCGCTGCTCAGGCCGGCCAGCTGGGATTCCAGCGCGTTCAGCGGCGTCGAGAAGTCCGAGATCGAAAACTCCGGCGTTTTGTGCTGGACGCTGCCGCCGCCGTTCAGGTTGAAGTGGCCGGCATTGCTGTTGACCCAGTTGACGCCGCCGGCATTGTTGACGTTGCCGCCGCCGTTGGCGCCGATGTTGATAGCGTTAACAGCGGAATAAGCCGAAGCGTTGCCGCGCGGGTTGTTGTAGAAGGTGGCGCCCTGGACCAGGTTGTTGACGACCAGGCGGCCTTCGATATCGCTGGTGGTGGAAACATTGCCGGTGACCACGGCGTTGAACTGGTTGAGGATCTGGCCCGAAGTCAAGGAGGCAGCCTGAGCCGATACGGCGGCGAAAGTCGCCACGGTACCGAGTGCGAGGGTTTTCAGTATGCGCATAGTTAGAAAAAAGTAAGGAAAATGAATGTCCGCCGCTATTCTAACCCAAAAGAAACGGAAATTATCAATTTTGAATGAAAAATATTTTTATGGCATGATTTTGGCGCCGGGAAAGGGCCGGCGCCGCTACCCAAATAGCGCTATCATGGCTGCTCTACAATGCGAGGACACGGCATGGAACAGAAACCCGGCAACATCGCCCCTCATCTGGCGTCATCCGACGTCGGCAACCGCCGGCACCAGATTTTCCCCACCCTGAGCGAAGACCAGTTCGACATCCTGCTACGCTACGGCGAACGCCGTCATTTTGCCGCCGGCTCGGTGTTGTTCCGCCAGGGCGACCGCCACATCGACACCTACGTCATCATCTCCGGGGCGATTGAAATCGAGCGCGGTTCGGCGCTGGGGTCGACCGTCATCGGCACCCATGGTCCCGGCATGTTCACCGGCGAAATGGGATCGCTGGCCGGCCGCGCTGCCGTGGCCACCGCGCGCGTGGTGGCCGACAGTGAACTGATCGTCATCAGCGAGGCGGCGCTGCGCACGCTGGTGATTTCGGAAGCGGCGCTGAGCGAAACCATCATGCGCGCCTATATTCTGCGGCGTGTGGCGTACATGTCCGACCAGACCGGCGGCGTGGTGCTGTTCGGCGCGCGTGATTCGCAGCAGACCCTGATCCTGCGCCACTTCCTCAACCGCAACGGCCAGCCGGCCGCCTACTTCGACAGCGATTCGGACGACGCCGAAGCGCAGGCGCTGATGGCGCGCTTCGGCGTCCGGCCGCAAGACGTGCCGGCGGTGGTCACGCTCAACGGCGAAGTGCTGCGCAAGCCGACGCTGCGCCAGCTGGCGGACGGCATCGGCATCAGCCCGGACGGCATCGATGGCCGCCTGTTCGACGTGGTGGTGGTCGGCGCCGGTCCCGCCGGTCTCGCGGCGGCCGTGTACGCGGCCTCGGAAGGCCTGACGGTGGCGGTGCTGGACGCCAAAGCGCCGGGCGGCCAAGCCGGCGCCAGCTCCAAGATCGAAAACTATTTCGGCTTCCCGACCGGCGTGTCGGGGCAGGCCCTGGCGGGGCGCGGGCTGTCTCAGGCGCGCAAGTTTGGCGCCGAGGTGGCGGTGCCGGTCAAGGTCAGCGCCGTCAATTGCGACAGCCAGGAATACGATATCGCGCTCGACAGCGGCGAGAAGCTGAGCGCCCGCTCCATCGTCATTGCCAGCGGCGCACGCTATCGCAAGCCGGACTTGCCGGGGCTGGAGCGCTTTGAAGGGCGCGGCGTGTACTACAGCGCCTCCTTCATGGAAGCGAACTTCTGCGCCAATGAGGAAGTGGTGATCGTCGGCGGCGGCAATTCGGCCGGGCAGGCCGCGGTATTCCTGTCGCAGCACGCCAAACACGTGCACATCGTGGTGCGTTCCAGCGGTCTGGCGGCCAGCATGTCGCGCTACCTGATCCAGCGCATCGAAGCGTCGCCCAAAATCACGCTGCATACCCACAAGCAGATCGTTGAACTGCGCGGCGGCGAGCGGCTGGAAAGCATCTGCTGGCAAAGCGCGGGCGGCGAACCGCGCGAGGCGCCTGCGCGCCATCTGTTCCTGTTCCTCGGCGCAGATCCGAGTACCGCGTGGCTGGGCGATTGCGTGACGCTGGACGATAAAAACTTCGTGCTGACCGGGCCGGACGTGCCGGCGGAGAAGTGGCCGCTGGAGCGTCCGCGCCATTTTCTGGAGACCAGCCGTCCGCGCATCTTTGCCGTGGGCGATGTGCGCAGCGGCTCAATCAAGCGCGTGGCGGCGGCGGTGGGCGAGGGCTCGGCGGCGGTGGCCTCGCTGCACCAGGCGCTGGCTTCGGACTACGCTTAAGGCTCGATGCTGCTCAGCGGTTTGCTGTGACGGCTGGCGCGGCGTATCGGCGGCTGCTGGCGCGGCGGCCGTGCCAGCGCTTCCTGTGCGCGCGCATAGCCGTACTGCCACTGGTCCGTCACATGCTGGACGAAGATCTCGTAACTGGCTGGCATGCGCAGCTCGATGCGGTTGCGCAGCCAGTCCAGCTTTTGCTGCAGCTGCTGCTTTTCCAGCACCACCGAGACGTCGGACGAATCGATGCGCATGTCGGCCAGATGCGAATTGGCGTAGCGCAGGCGCGCATTGCCGTCCACGCCCAGCACCGAACGCCAGGCGGGGATGGCGAACACCTGGTCGAACGCCTCCTTAAATTCCATCACCACTTCCTCGCCCAGCTTGCGCGCGATCTCGACCGGGAACAGATCGACCACACCGCCGATGTATTCCTCGCCCCGGTAGTGGGCGCAGCGGAAGTAAATCATATCGGCGATGGAGATGCGGGCGGCGTCGGTGACGGCCACGCTGCTGTCGGTCAGCAGTTCGCGGGCGACAGCGTGATCGCCCCAGCGCTCGTCGCTGAGCGGCGATGCCATGCCCTGCAGCGCGGCGGCGGCGCGCTCCTTGCAGAACACCGTTTCCGCATACAGCTTGCGCTGGCCGCGCGGCTGGCCGACATCGGACGCATCGAACAGCAGCTTGCCGCCAATGATGGCGGCATCCACTTCCGGTGCGCCGGTGGCGGCCGGGAAGGGCAGTTGCGGTGGAATCTCGAACAGATAATCGTTGAACAGGTCCGGAATCACGGGCGCGCTGGCGCTGCTCATCTTGCGCCTGGCGGCGCGCAGCAGAGTGCCGAGCAGCACGGCGTTGTCGGTGGAGCGCAGGCTGCACCAGAAGCGGTACATTTCCTCGGATGACAGCCATGCGCGCTGCGCCTCGGGATCGGGCAGATTATGGATGATGGCGGCAGCGATAGCGCCGCCGCAACTGGCCAGCAGCACATCCGGCGCCTTGCCGGCTTGCCGCAGCGCGGCATACATGCCGATGTAGATCCCGAAGCGGAATCCCCCGCCGCCCATCACCAGGCAGCGTTTATACGGTTTATACGATTCTTGCATCATAGTCCGCCACCATACCACACTACAGCTGGTGCTCCAGCATGATGCGCAAGGTGGTTTGGGTGGGCGTGAGCCGTAGGCGCTGCATGGTGCCGTCCGCGTCGGTGTAGCGGTAGGTTTCGCTGGCCTGCTGGCGCAGCAGGTTGTTTGCGGACAGGCGCAACTGGGTTTTGGCGCTCAGTTTCCACAGCGCGTACAGGTCCAGCTCGCGTTTCGGGCTGGCGCTGGTCAGCACTTCGGCCGACTGGCGCGATGGGCCGGCGGCCTGGTAATTGAGGTTGCCACCCAACGTCCAATGCTGCCACCGATAGTCCGCTCCCAGATTGGCGGTGGCGGGCGTCTGGTTCTCCAGCCGGTTGTCCGGTCCCGGCACATTGTCCACGCGGGACCAGTTGCGCGACAGGTTGGCGCGCAGGTCCAGGGCCTTGGTCAGCGGCAGCCTGGCTTCCAGCTCCACGCCGTGCGCACGCGCGTTGCCATCGTTGAAAGGCGCTTCCACCCATGCGCCATCCTGCTGGAACAGGCGCGATTGTGTGACATCCCGGATGCGCCGCAAATACGTGCTGACGCTGACCAGCGCGCCGCCGCCGAGATAATGTTCATACGCCGCGTCGAGCCCCCATGCCAGTTCCGGCCGCAGATGCGGGTTGCCCTGTTCATCCGGATTGGTCTGGTTATTGTTGTTGTCGTTGGTATAGCGGCGCGGAATCAGCTTGACCAGCGGCGGCGCCTTGTAGGTGCGGCTGAGCGCCAGCCGCAGCACATCCTTGCTGGCCCACTGGTAGCGCGATTGCAGCGAAGGACTCCACACGGAAGAACTGCCGTCCAGCGCATCCGGCGCATTGGCGGCGCTGGCCCGGCTGGCGGTGTCGAGCCGCTCATGACGCAGGCCGAGATAGAGCGAGTACTGCTTCGTCACCTGCCATTCGTCCTGTGCGAACAAGGCAAGGCGATTCACGTTGGCGCGGTAGTCGGCATTGTTGGCGCCTGTTTGCCTGTCCGCCGCATCGAACAGGATTTCGTTGCGGTTCTCGCTGCGCACGGCATGACTGGCATCCCAGCCGATCGCAATCGCATGCTGCTCACCCACAGGACGGCGATAGGCGCCGGTGCTGGTGAGGGTGTTTTCCACCGGCCCGGAATCGACGTGATGACGACCCAGCGGCATGCCATCCGCATCGCGGCCATGGAAATCGAAGACGCCGCTGCGCCGGTTGCTGGCCGCGCCCAGCTTCATTTCCAGTTTGGCGCCGTCCTCCAGCAAGTGCGTCCAATGCAGATCGCTGCGCAGCATCACAAAGTTGGCGATGAAGTTGGCGTCGTTGTGCGGATACTCGCTGGGCCTGCCGACCAGCGCCGTTTCGTCGGCGCGGGCGAGGTTGTCCACGCGGCGCAGATAGGCGAAGCCTTGCCAGCTGAGGATGTCGCCATCAGTCAGCTTCCAGTTCAGGCGCGGCGTCAGGGTGAGGGCGTCGGTATGGCCGGATTCCGTTTGCGGCGTTCGGCGCAGCAGCGTGATGGCACCATTGGCGTCGCGCTGTTCCTGCCAGTCGGTGAACGGCTTTTCATTGCGTCTGCGTGTCAGCGTGGCGGCGAGGCTGTAGCTATAAGCCTCGTCCTGGCCGGACAGTTGCGCGCTGACGGCTGGCGTGGTCGTGCCGCCCTGTCGCGCCAAGCTGGCGCTGAGCGAGCGCTGGCCCGCGGCTTTTTTCAGGATGATGTTGATGGCGCCCGCCACTGCCTGGTTGCTCAGCTCCGCCGTGGTGCTGCGCAGGATTTCGATGCGTTCGATGGTTTCCGGCGCGATGCTGTCCAGCGAGAAGCCGGTGGCAACCGGCTCGCCGTTGAGCAGGATTTGCGTGTAGCCGTTGCCCAGGCCTCGCGTCTGTATTGCGCCGGCGCCGGAGATGCTGACGCCGGGCAGGCGCTTGAGCACATCGGCCAGCGTTTGATCGCCTTGACGCACGATGTCGGCGTGGCTGATGGTGATGGCGGTGGTGGTCTCGCGCTGGCGCTGGTCGGCGCGCGTGCCGGTGATCTTGACCTCTTGCGGCGATGGCGTTTCCGAAGCGTAGGCGCAAGCGGAGGCCGCCAGCAGCAGGCTGCTGGTGATACGGTATGCTTTCATGGCTTATCCTTGTTGCTGGCGGCGGACTTTGAGTGCGCGCGGTGTGGCGTAGGCATCCAGATTGTCGAATCTGGGCGCCGGGTCGACGATCTTGCCGTTCTCGCGCACTTCGAGATGCAAATGCGGGCCGGTGGCAAAGCCGCTTTGGCCGGATGCGCCGATCACTTCTCCGGCTGCGACGCGCTGGCCAGGCCTGACGCTCACGCGGTCGAGGTGGGCGTACAGCGATTGTTGCGCGCCATGGTCGATGACGACGGCCGTGCCATAGCGGCCCTGGTTTTCAGCCAGCGGGCCGGCGGCGATGACGACGCCGCTGGCCGTGGCATGCACCGGCGTGCCTTTGGCGGCAGCGAAATCGATGCCCTTGTGCGGCGTAGGCAGTACGCTGCGCATCACGCCGAAGAAGCTGGTGACGCGGACCTTATCCAATGGTGCGCGCCATGCCTCGGCCGCCTGCATAGCGCCGGCTGTTGCGCTGTGCATCGCGGCGTTGGCCTCGACCGGGCTCAGTGGCTCAACCGCTGACGGCTGGCTATATGCCAGTGCCGGTTGCAGCGCCATTGCCAGCGCGAGAATGGCGACAAGTGCGGCGGCGGTTAGCCAGGCCACGGCGGCGTTCAATCTCGGCAAACCGTCCTGCTGCATGCTGCGGATGCGGGTTGCGATGGTTGCGCCGCCGAAGGCCGCGGCGCCGGCCGGCGTGATGGTGGTCCATTGACGGAGCAGGGCGGCGGCGTACTGCTTGCGCTGTTGCTGCGGCCGGTCGGCCAGAACGTACTGGTCGCAGCGCAGTTCCAGAGCCCATTCCATTTGCTTCGCCATCCAGCGCAAGGTGGGATTGAACCAGAAAATCGTCTGCAGGATCGAGGCGATGGCAAGGTACAGCGGATCTCGGACTTGCAGATGGTGGAGTTCGTGGGCGATGATCATGTGCTGCTGTTCGAGGGAGAGTGCGTCCAGATGTGCCGGCAGCAGCAGGCGCGGTTGAAAGACGCCGGTCAGCATGGGCGAGATGGCGGCGTCGGTACGCAATACGCTCAGCTTGCGATCAGCGATTTCGCGCAGTTGTGCAGCGTTGAATGCCCCGTGAGCGTGTAGCGCTTGCGGCGATAATCGATGTGCGCTCGCCAGCAAGGTGCGCCATAACCGGCGCGCGCGCAGCCGCCTGGCGACGGCCCGCGCCAGGCCAGCGGCATAGACCAACAGCCAAAGCGCCGCTAGCCAGGACACCGCGCGCGACATCTGCGTGTGCTCCGCGACTTCCTGCAGCAAGACGCCTTCGGTTGTGGGCCGCACCGCATCGGTGTCGGTCGCGGCAACGGTAGCCATGATCGCAGCGGCCCCTCGCTGCGGCACGTCCAGCGCCTCTGCGGCGATGCGGGTGGTGGCCGGCGCGGTCGCACGGGCGGCTGGCCGCATCGCATCCGGGATGGCAAGCGTGATCTGCGGGGCGCTGCCGGCATGCGGCAGGAAGGGCAGCACGGCCGCCGCAGCGACCACGCTTTGCGCGGCAAGCCACACTACCCGGTGCGTCCGCAACGCCGGCCACACCCGCGCGGCGCCATCCAGCAGCGCCCATGTCAGCAGGCCAACCGCCATGCTGCCCGCGCATGCCAGCATCCACTCCAGCGCCCACATCAGCGCCCACATCGGCACGTCCTCCGTCACGCTTCGTCCGCCGGCCAGTCGTGCAGCATTTGCTCCAGCTGCGCCAGTTCCTGCTGATCGACCAGTTTACTGCCTGTGAACATGGCCACCGGCAGCGGCGCGTCGATTTCCATCACGCGCCGGCCGAAATCGTGCGCAAACGCTGCCAGCGTGCCCACTTTTTCTAGCCGTGCACTATAGACATTCACGCCATGCGCCACCTGTACGTCGACCATCTGCTTCTCCAGCATGCGGTCCAGCGTCTTGCGGGTGGAGGAAAAGGACCAGTCCAGCTCCCCGGCGGCAGCGTCGTGAATTTCGCGCGCGCTCAGCGGTTGCTGCTTCCACAGCACTTTCAACAAGGCTAGTTCGGTGATCGAAGGAATCATCATGCGGCTCTCTTTGTGCGACTAATGGGGTGAGTATGCGACAAATGTCGCGATGCCGTCAAGTGAATGTATATCATTTTGTAACATTGCTTTGAATAAATTCCAAATATGCTACGATGAATTATTTGCTAATTAGCAAGAAGGCATGGCATAAGCCGGCGGCGCGCAGTTGCAAGGCGCTATACAATGCCTGTGGCCGCAGCTATCGGAGCCGCAGCCACCACTGCATTGGAACCCATTATGTATTACGGAGAGCGCTTTAACAGCATCACGCACACCGTAGGCGCGGCGCTGGCCGCCGTCGGCGGCACGCTGCTGATCATCCAGGCCGCCCGCAGCGGCGACGCCTGGAAAATCGTCAGCTGCAGTATCTATGCCGCCACCTTGCTGGCCTTGTACCTGACGTCCACGCTGTACCACAGCCTGCGCGGACGGGCGAAGGACGTGCTGCGGCAACTGGATTACTGCGCCATCTATCTGCTGATCGCCGGCAGCTACACGCCGTTCACGCTGGTCAGCCTGCGCGGACCGTGGGGCTGGAGCTTGTTTGGCGTGGTATGGGGGCTGGCCGCGATCGGCATCTTGCAGGAACTGCTGTTTGCCAAGGGCGCTCGCGTGCTGTCGCTGCTGATTTATGTGGCGATGGGCTGGGTGGGCGTGATCGGCGCCAGTCCGCTGATCGATGCGCTGGGCTGGAACGGCTTTATGTGGCTGGCGATCGGCGGCCTGGTGTACACACTGGGCATCGCCTTCTTCGTCACCGACCACAAATGGCGGTATGGCCACGGCGTGTGGCATTTGTTTGTACTCGGCGGCAGCGCATGCCATTTCGGCGCGGTGCTGCTGTACGTGGCGTAAGGATAGAACACCCGTGGATATCAACTCGGACGATTTAAAGACCTTCATTACCGTCATCGACAGCGGCACCCTGAGTGCCGCGTCGGTGCATCTGGGCCAGACCACGTCCGGTGTCAGCCGCGCGTTGTCGCGACTGGAAGACAAGCTGGCCACCTCGCTGCTGACGCGCACCACGCGCCGCATGGAGCTGACCGAAGAAGGCCAGCTGTTCCTGGAAAAAGCGCGCGCCATCCTGGCCGCGATGGAAGAGGCGGAAGAGACCATCCGCATCCGCCGCCAGAAGCCGGCCGGCCGCCTGTGCGTGGATGCGGCCTCGCCGTTCATGCTGCATTGCGTGGTGCCGCACGTGGCCGAATTCCGCGAGATGTATCCGGACATCCGCCTCGAATTAAGCAGCAACGACCAGATCGCGGACCTGATCGAACACCGCACCGACATCGCCATCCGCATCGGCGCGCTGACCGACTCCACCCTGCATGCGCGCGCGCTGACTTCCAGCCCGCTGCACGTGCTGGCCAGCCCGGACTATCTGAAGCGCCATGGCACGCCGCAAACGCCGGAAGATCTCGCCCGGCATTCGCTGCTGGGTTTTGTGCAGTATGAGCTGGGCAACCAGTGGCCGCTGCGTCATGCGGCCGGCAACAGCCTGCCGATCACGCCGACTATGTCCGCCTCCAGCGGCGAGACTTTGCGTCAGCTGGCGCTGGCCGGGCAGGGCATCGTCTGCCTGGCGGACTTCATGACGCGCGCCGACATCGCCGCCGGCCGGCTGGTGAAAGTGCTGGAAGCCGACTACACCGGCTACCGCCAGCAGATCCATGCGGTCTACTACCGCAATACCCAGCTGGCGCAGCGGATCAGCTGCTTCCTGGAGTTTTTGCAGCAAAAACTCTGATCTGCACAGTGTGCGCGCCCGTACGGAGCGGCGGGTGCGGCGGGCCTACACTGAACCTACCAAATAACGATGTTGCCGCCATATGGAGGTCATCATGACGCCCACTACCCATCCGTCGAAGTATCTGGTCCGTGCCTATCTGGAGCGCCGGTCGCAGGACGCCAAGCCGCCGCCGACTCCGGAGGAAATCCGCCGCCAGCTCGGCTGGGGGCTGATGGCCTTCGAGCAAAAGGTCGGCAACGGCCGCTAATCGCCTTCCACCCGGCGAACGCCGTCGTTCGCCGTTCACCGGCCCATTTCCGCCATTCGCCGAATAGCGGTTTTCCTGCCAGCCGTTCCCCGGTATCGTTACATCCATACCGACTTGGGGGACATACACATGAACGTAGAAACTGCATACCGCTGGCGGCAACAGCTGGTCTGGGGCCTGGCGCTGATCGCCGTCGGCACGGCTGTGCTACTGGAGCATGCCGATATGCTGGAGCTGGATATCGACTGGGCGCAAATCTGGCGCTATTGGCCCTGGCTGCTGGTCATCGGCGGCGTCGTCAAAATCATTCCACCGACCACGCCGCGCTATCTGCTGCACGGCTGCTGGGAGATCTTCTTTGCCGGTTGGTGGTACGTTTCCTTCAACCGCATCTGGGGCTGGGGTTTCGGTGAAACCTGGCCGGCGCTGCTGGTGGCATGGGGCGTTGGCTTGCTGCTGCGGCCTTTGCTGGACAATATCTTCGCATCGATCAAGGAGCACGCATGAAAAGCCGCCGCGAACGCAGTCCCGCCACGCAGATGGTCATTGGCCTGTTCGTCATCGGCATCGGCATGCTGTTCTTGCTGGATAACCTGGGCTGGCTCGATCTCGACCTGCGCATACACATCCTGCCAACCATCCTGATCGGCGCCGGCATCCTCAAGGTGCTGCAAACCCGGGCTCAGTCGGGCACCGTGGTCGGCGGCGTGATGATTTTGGCCGGCAGCCTGCTCATGTTGAAGGAGATGGGCTTCATCGATATCGGCTGGCACACCCTGTGGCCGCTGTTGATGATCGGCGCCGGCGTGGCGGTGGTGATCAAGTCCACCGCCCATCGTTCCACCGTGGGGCAGACGGCGTCTGGCCCGCTGGATAAATCGGATGCCGATTCGGTGATCAACTACACCGCCATCATGGGCGGCTTCAAGCACCGGATCGCCACTCAGGATTTCCGTGGCGGCGAAATCACCGCCATCATGGGCGGCTGCGACCTCGATCTGCGTCAGGCCTCGATCCAGGGCGAGGCCGTGCTGAACGTGTTTGCCATGTGCGGGGGCATCACGCTCAAGCTGCCGGTCGACTGGACCGTGGTGTTTGACGGCACGCCGATCATGGGCGCCTTCGATGAAAAAACCGTGCCGCAGACCGGCCCTGGTTCCGGCAAGCGTCTGGTCGTGCGTGGCTATGTCATCATGGGCGGCGTGGAAGTCCGTAACTGATGCAGGAGATTTCCGCTACCCGCCGCGGCACCGTCATCTACCTGCTGGTATGGCTGTTCCTCGGTTGCGCATTGGGCGGCGTGATCTCGCTGGCCAGCGAGACGCCACTGGCCAATGCCATGTTGTTCGCTATCCCGATGAACCTGTGGTACGCGTTTGCCGCCGGCTATTCCGCTTACTACCTGTGCCGCGCCAATCCGCTGGGCACGCGTCCCGCCCCGGCGATCGCCCTGATGCTGACGGTGGCGGCGCTGGTGCTGGCTTTCCTGTGGTTGATTATCGGGAACCTGTGGAACGCCCTGTGCCTGTTGCTGGGGACTACGTGGAGCGGCATCGTCATCACGCCGCAGCTTTCGGTGCTGGTTGTGGTGCTGGGCGTGCTGCTGTACGGTTTCGCGGCGGCGCTGCATTATCTGGTGATTGAATTCGTGCGCGCCAAGAATGCCGAGCAGCGCGAGCTGGAATCGCTGCTGATGGCGCAGGAGGCCGAACTGCGCATGCTGCGCACGCAGATCGATCCGCACTTTTTGTTCAACAGCCTGAATTCGATCAGCGCCTTGACGTCGCAGGATCCGAAAGCGGCGCGGCGCATGACGCTGGAGCTGGCGAGCTTCTTCCGTCAGAGTCTGGGCATGGAAGCGCACAAGAAGGTGACGCTGGGCGAGGAGATGGTCCTGATACGGCACTTCCTCTCCATTGAGCAGGTGCGCTTCGGCGAGCGCCTGCAAGTGCAGGAGGATATCGGTGCCGGCGCTGCGGAATGCCTGGTGCCGCCGATGATTATCCAGCCGCTGGTGGAAAACGCCGTCAAGCACGGCATCTGCAATATGCCGGAAGGCGGTACGATACGCATCAGCGCGCGGCGTGCCGGGACCATGCTGCACATCGGCGTAAGCAATCCTGTGGACGAGGATATGTCGTCGATCCGCAGCGACGGCCATGGCATAGGACTGAGCAACGTGCGCCAGCGTCTATCCGGCGTCTACAAACACGAAGCCGGCATCCAGTGGGGCCGGCAGGATAACAGCTTTGGCGTGGACATCACGATGCCCGCGCAAACGAGCGAACAAGGGGATTGAGGTATGCGTATCATCATCGTAGACGATGAAATGCTGGCGCGCGGCGTGGTGCGCGAATATTTGTCCGGACATGCGGATGTGGAGGTCGTGGCCGAATGCGCCAACGGCTTCGAGGCGGTGAAGGCGATTACCGAACTGTCGCCGGACCTGGTGTTTTTGGATATTCAGATGCCCAAGCTGGATGGTTTCGAGGTGGCGGAACTGGCCGGCGCCAGGACGCGCTACATCTTTGCCACCGCCTACGACCAGTATGCGATCAAGGCATTCGAGTTCCACGCGCTGGATTATCTGTTGAAGCCTTTCAGCCAGCAGCGTTTCGATCAGGCGCTGGCGCATGCGCGCGCCAATCTGGGCGCGGGCGGGGAGGCTGTCGAGAAGATGGTGCGTGAAGCGGCGGGCCGCAACAAACCGCTGGGGCGGGTGCTGATACGCGATGGCGCCAAGGTTCATGTCATCAATGCCGAGAAGATCGAGCATGTGGAAGCGCAGGACGACTATGTGCAGATACGCTCGGAGGGCAAGTCCTACCTGAAAAACCAGCGCATGTCCGAACTGGAGGAGCAACTGGATGCGGAGCAGTTCCTGCGCATCCACCGCTCCTACATCGTCAACATCGCTTTTGTTGAGCGCATCGAGCAGGCTACCAAAGATAGCCATGTGGCGGTGCTCAAGGATGGCAGCCGCGTGCCGGTCAGCCGCAGCGGCTACCAGAAGATACGCGCCGTGGTGCAGTAATGCTGCATCAGGAGTTTGTGCCGCCGCAGCCGCTCCGCGAGGCCATCAAATGCTTCTGGTACAACCGGCGGGAGGCTGGCGCGCAGCCGTACAGCTTTGACGTGCTGCCGGACGGTTACGCTGAAATCGTGTTCTGCTTCGGCAGTGTGGCGCGCGACGGCGTTGCGCTGCCGTCGCCCTTCATGACGGGACTACTCAACCAGCCGGTGACGTTCACCGCCGCCGGGCGGCTGGAGATTCTCGGCGTGCGCTGCCATCCATGGACTGTGTTTGACCTGCTTGGATTGCCATCCGGGCAGCACGGCGTGCACACGTTCACGCATCCCATCGCGCAGTTGCAAGCCCCGCTGGCGGACTGCGTACAAGCCGGCGATATCGATGCGGCGCTGGCGCTGCTGGCGGAATACCTCCTGCTAGCGCGTTCGCAGCTGGCGCTGGACAGCATGCTGTTCAAAGCCGGGGAGGCGATGCGCGCTGCCGCCGGTACGATGCCGGTGAGCGACATCGCGGCGGCGGCGCATGTCACGGTGCGTACGCTGGAGCGCAAGTTCAAGCAGTCCTCCGGACATACGGTGAAAGACGTATCGGGCCTGATGCGCTTCGAACAGGTGCGTAATCGCTTGTGGCGTGAGCCGCGGACTAAGCTCGCCGCGCTGGCGCAGGAGTTGGGCTATACCGATCAATCGCATCTGAGCCGGGAGTTCAAGCGCTACAGCGGCACCACGCCGGCTGCCTTCGCGCGCAAGGCGCGGGAGACCAGCCGGGATTTTGTCGCATTTGTACAAGCGCCGCGCGGGGACTGAGCCCTAGACTGCAGGGCATGAATACTTATGACGTGATTATTGCCGGCGCCGGGCCGGTCGGCCTGTTTCTCGCCTGCGAGCTGGCCGAAGCCAGATGCTCGGTCCTCATCCTTGAAAAAGCGGTCGATCCGCATTCGCCCTTGAAGCAGCTGCCGTTCGGCATACGCGGGCTCAATGCGCCTTCAATCGCAGCGCTGCACCGGCGCGGCCTGCTGGATCAGCTGGAACTGCACAAACGCCTCCAGAACCCCTTTGCCGGCGCGCGCAACAAACAGGCCGGCCACTTCGCCGGCATTCCCTTCGAATATGAGCGTATCGACACCTTGCGCTGGCCGCAGCGTGGACCGGACGCGCCACCTACGCATTTGCTGTCCGAACTGGCCGAACTGGAGGCCGTGCTGACGCGCCGTGCGCTGGCGCAGGGCGTCGAGATCCGCCGAGGCCTGGCGGTCGACGGTATCCAGCAAAGCGGGGATGACGTGGTGGTGCGCGCGGCCGGCCAGTTGTTCCGCGCGGGCTGGCTGGTTGGCTGCGACGGCGCGCGCAGCGTAGTGCGCAAGGCGGGCGGCTTTGAATTTGCCGGCACCGAGCCCGAATTCACCGGCTATTCGGCCAAGGTCGATCTCGCCGATCCCGAAAAGCTGGCGCCCGGCCGCGTGACTACGCCGCAGGGCATGTACTTCCAGTCGCAGCCGGGCTACCTGAACATGCAGGACTTCGACGGCGGCGCAGCGCATCAGGCGCATCAAGCGGGCGAGCCGCTCACGCTGGCGCGCCTGCAAGCCGTCCTGCGTCGCATCTCCGGCACCGACGTCACCATCAACACACTGCATATCGCCACCACCTGGACCGATCGCGCACGCCAGGCCACCAGCTACCGTAATGGCCGCATCCTGCTGGCGGGCGACGCCGCGCATATTCACTCGCCGCTGGGCGGCCAGGGCCTGAATCTCGGCATCGGCGACGCCGCAAACCTTGGCTGGAAGCTGGCTGCCGCCGTTCACGGCACCGCTCCCCAAGGCCTGCTGGACAGCTACCACGCCGAACGCCATCCGGTGGGGGCACAAGTGCTGGACTGGTCGCGCGCGCAAGTCGCCGTTATGCGGCCAACGCCTGACGGCCGCGCGCTGAACGCCATTTTCCGCGACTTGATTAACACCCGCGACGGCGCAACTTACTTCGCCAGCCGTGTCTGGGGCGTAGGCGAGTAGCGGTCGATGCGCCACCAGCTGGGCATCAGTTCCTGAATCTCCGGCCGGCCGAAGCGGTCGTCGATCAGGTAGACGGTGCCACGGTCGGACTGCGTGCGGATCACCCGGCCCGCTGCCTGCACCACCTTCTGAAGGCCGGGATAAGTGTAGGTGTAGTCATAGCCGGCGCCGAAGATGGTCTCCATGCGCTGGCGTATCTGCTCATTCACCGGATTGACCTGCGGCAGGCCCAGCGTGGCGACAAAGGCGCCGATCAAGCGCGCGCCCGGCAGGTCGACACCCTCGCCAAACGACCCGCCCAGCACAGCGAAGCCTATGCCTTCGCTGTCCGGTGTAAAGCGTTCGAGGAACTGGGCGCGTTCCGCCTCGTCCATGCGGCGCGACTGGCGCCACACCGGCACATCGGGATACAGCTCGCTGAATTGATGGGCCGCTTTTTCCATGTAATCGAAGCTGCTGAAAAAAGCCAGGTAATTGCCGCGCTGCGTGGCGTACTGCTGCCCCATCAACTCCGCGATAGGACGCAGCGATTGCTGGCGGTGCGCGTAACGCGTGGAGATATGCTGCGCCACCTGCACCGACAACTGCTCCGCCACGAACGGCGATTCCACATCCACCCACGCCGTGGTCTCCGGCATCCCGAGCATGTCGCCGAAGTAGTTCCATGGACTGAGCGTGGCCGAGAACAGCGCCGTGGTGTGCGTACTCTCAAAGCGCGGCTTTAAATACGGGGCCGGCACGATGTTGCGGATGCAAAGCACCGAATTGCTATTGCTGGCGCGCGCGCCCGGCGCCTTCCCGATGTCGAACAGCGCATGGTCGCCAAAGCTCTCCGCCAGCCGTGCGAACATCAGAGCGTTGAAGTAAAAGCTTTGCAGGTCCGGCTCCACGTAGCCGGGATGATCGGCCATATAATCGGAAATGGCGGTGGACGCAGTCTGCAACGCGCCCATGAATTTTTCCGGCAGCTCGGCGTAGGACTGGTACTCGGCCGTCTGCTCTTTTTCCAGCTGGTTCCACTGCTTGTGCACGCGGTCCAGCGGCTTTTTCAATTCGTCCGGAACGATCTTGCGCAGCAGGCGCAGGCTGTCGTGCTCCATGTCGGCCGAATACATCTTGCGCGCGCGCGACACCATATTGTGCGCCTCGTCCACCAGCACGTTGACCTTCCAGTCGTTCAGCAGGGTGAGGCTGTGCAGCATGGCGCTGATGTCGAAATAGTAGTTGTAATCGCCGATGACGATGTCGCACCAGCGCGCCAGCTCGCTGCTCAGGTAATACGGGCAGACGTCGTGGGCGAGGGCGATGGCACGCAGCGTGTCGCGGTCCAGCGCCGGCGGCGCTTTGCCGCTTGCCGACGGCGACGTGAGGGTCAGCGCCGATGCGCGCGCGGCCGGCAGGCGGTCGTAGAAGCCTTTCGCCAGCGGGCAGGAATCGCCGTGACAGGCCTTGTCCGGATGGACGCAGGCGGTGCTCTTGGCCGCCAGTTCCAGCGTGCGCAAAGGCAGCAAGGGCGCGCCTTCACGGATCAGATCCACCGCATCGAGCGCCATCTGGCGCCCCGAGGTTTTCGCCGCGAGGAAGAAGATTTTGTCGACGCCATGTTCGGCGCCGGCTTTCAACATCGGGAACAGGCTGCCGACGGTCTTGCCGATGCCGGTGGGCGCCTGCGCCAGCAGGCACACCTTGCGGTTGCTGGCGCGGTACATGGCTTCCGCCAGCTGGCGCTGGCCGGGACGGAAATCGCCGTAGGGGAAGCGCATCGCTTTCAATTGCAGGTCGCGCTCCGTGCGATGCGCCATCTCCTGCTGCGCCCATTGCAGAAACAGGCCGCACTGCTGTCCGAAATAGTCTTGCAGGCCGGCTGCCGTGTGGTCTTCATGCAGCACGGTTTCCTTCTGGCTGCCGATATCGAAGTAGACCAGGGCGAGGCGGATCTGGTCCAGCCTCCGATCCTTGCACAGCAGGTGGCCGTAGATTTTGACCTGCGCCCAGTGCAGCGCGCGCTGATTGTCCGGCATCTTCTTCAAGTCGCCGCGATAGGTCTTGATTTCTTCGAGGCGGTTGGCGCGGCTGTCGTAACCGTCGGCGCGGCCGCGCACGTGCAGCGGGCCGAAGTCGCCGGACAGGGCGACTTCGGTCTGGTAATCGTCATCGCGGCGTGAAGTGACCACGCCGTGGCCGGCGATGCCTTCCTGTGCGGTGGGCGAGGGCGTGAAGCGCAGATCGAGGTCGCCGGTCTTGGCGGTGAACTCGCATAACGCACGAACGGCGACGGTATAGGTCATGCCGCCCACTGCAAATAGCAGACCGAGATGGGCATCTGGTGCTCGGCGCAGTATTCGATCCAGCGCAGCTGGTTGTCCTGCAAGCGGTCGCCGGGGCCTTTCACTTCGATCATGTTGTAGCGGCGTTCGGCCGGCCAGAACTGAATCAGGTCGGGGAAGCCGCTGCGGTTGGACTTGATGTCCTGCAGGATGCGCTCAAACGCGCGCTTCAAGTGCAGCGGCGGGATGCAGTCCAGCGCCAGATCGAGCAACTCCCCGTCGATCGCCTCCCAATACAGGAAGGGCGACTGGATGCCGTATTTGGCGGCGTAAGTGGCGCGGATGGTGGCGCGATACTGATCGCTGTCCAACTGCGCCAGCGCATCGGCAAACTGCTGCCCGCGGCGACGCTGGAAATCGGCGCTGTGCAGGTCGGCCGGGCCGCGGTGGTACGGATGGAAAAAAGCGCCGGGGATGGGCGAAAACACCGCGTCCCAGCACAGCAGGCCAAACAGGGAATTGATCAGCGAATTCTCAACGTAGTAGACCGGCGCCGCATCGCTGTGCAGATGATCGCGCACCACGAATTCCACGTAGGTGGCTTCTTCCGGCGGCGGCAGATTCAGATCGATGCGCTCGGCCTGCGCCAGCGCCAGCGGCGGCGGCTTGGCGTGACCGAGCTTGCGCGCCAGACGCGGCGCCATGCGCAGCAGCTGCTGGCGTTCGGCCTCGCTTTCCGGCGCCAGCATGGCGGCTTGCAGCAGATCGAAGGCCTCGCGCGGCTGCTGGTTTTTTTCCAGCACGCGGATGGCGCGCGCGCGGGCGCCGGGATAATCGCAATCGGCATACAGCGCGTAGGCGGCCGGCCAGTCGGCCTGTTTTTCCACATGCTGGGCGATGGTGAAAATCAGCTTGTTGCGGCGGCTGCGCAGCCATTCGTTATCGGGCGCGCAGGCTGGCAGGTCGGCGATGACGGCGGCCGGCTCCTCGCCCTCGGCAAAGCGCTCATGGCAGTGGCGGATGGCGAGGAAATCGTCAATATCGCGGCGGCTGCGAAAGCCGCGCGCGGCCGGCGAGAACGCCACCTTCTCGTACTGATAAATGCCGAGGTCGGACAGCACGAACTCGGTCCAGTCCTGATGATAGTTGCCGAAGAAGATAAGGCGCAGGCGGTCGCACAGCTCCTGCGTCAGGTTGCGGTAGACATGGTCGCCGGAATTGGCATACCAGCCGGAAAAGCGGTGCTCGGCGTCGTACTCCCCGCGCAGCGCCTCCAGCTGCTCGGCCTTGCGCAACTGCTTGACGTGGGGCGCCAGCTGAAAAACTTTGACGATTTCCGGTTTTTGCAGCAGATCGAACAATTCGTCCAGACCCAGTTGCGGATCTTCCTCGATCAGGCCCAACGCCGTCAGCGGACGGGCAGCTTCATGCGTGCTGCCGATTTCAGCATAGACCAGTTTGCTGGCGCGAAATACCGTGCCCTTACGCATCACCATACGCACGAACAGCGCGCGCGAGGCTTGCGGCAGGGTGGGGAAAGTGGCGAGGAAATGACGTTCGTCGGCGTTCAGCAGATCATCGTAGCGTTCGCCAATCCACGCCAACACCTGGTGAAAATTCTCCAGATAATAGAACGGGTTTTCCAGAACTTTGATCATTGCGGCGGGGATGAACGGCGATTAACTGTATTTTTGTACAGTGTATCGCGTTCGCCCCCGCAGGTACAGCAAAAAATTCGGGGTCAGTTCTTGCAATCCAACACGAGCTGTACCGTAGCGGCCGCTACGGTACAGCTCGTGTTGGATTGCAAGAACTGACCCCGGGTTTTATTTTTGGGCGCCTTGGGTGACCAGGGCGTTGGCTTTGGCGATTTCCGCTTCTACTGCTTGGACGGCTTGCTTGGTCGCCTTGGTGACTTGTTCGTAGCCGGCAAAGGCGTTGTCGATCGCGGTCTTGACGATCTGCACCGCGTTTTCCGAGCCCGGACGCACGTTCTTGGTGACGTCGTGGATCAAGGCGCTCAGGTTGTTCTTGGCCTCGGTCACGTGCGCGTCTGCCGCACGGGTGAATTCCTCGCGGATTTCGGCAATGATGTCGCCCAGTTGCTGGTTGTAGGCGGCGGCGCCCGCCACGCCCGGCTGGATCTGCTCGGCCGCCAGCTTGATCGCGGCCTTGGCATCTTCCGCCTGCGAGATTTCCTTGCCGGCGGCCAGGCTGTCTTCCAGATTGGATTTGGCGGTGGACAGGTTGAGGGCAATCACTTGCTCCACACCCTGCACGGTTTTGCTGGTCAGGGTGTTGAAGGTTTCAAGTTGGAATTCAAACAGCGCTTTGGTGGCGTTGGCAAATTGCTCGGGATTCGTAAACATACAGTCTCCTCATAGTGAATGTAGGGATGCAGCTTGCAGCGATTCCGGTTCAACCGTGTTTTTGTGATTTGATTATCTAGTAACAATTAACTTTTCGCAACGGGCATCGCGGAACGGGCCATAGGCTTTTTCCCACCCCGGCCCCAGCGAGGTTTGCGAGCACACCAGCGCGCCATCGATCTTGCTGCGCCATTTCCACCATGGCGCCGGTTCTGCGGCCAGGCTGGCGCAGCCCAGGATCAGCGCCAACACGGTCAAACGTTTCAGATTCTTCATGCCTTTACACCAGTTGTTTCGCGCAGACGCGGTTGCGGCCGCTGTTTTTGGCAGCGTACAGCAAATCGTCGGCGGCGGCGATCATGTTGACGTGGGCTTCGTGGGTGGAGCTGGCAAAGTCCACGCTGGCCACGCCGAAACTGGCGGTGACGCGGATGTGCTGGCCTTCGTGTTCGACCGGCGTGGCGGCCAGCGTCTGGCGCAGGCGCTCGGCCAGCAGTTCGCCGCCGGCCAGGTCGGTTTCCGGCAGGATCAGCAGGAATTCTTCGCCGCCGTAGCGCACCACGCTGTCGATGCTGTCGCGCGTCATCGATTGCATCAGGGCGGCAAAGCTTTGCAGCACGGCGTCGCCGCCGTAATGGCCGTAGCTGTCGTTGACGGCCTTGAAGTGGTCGAGGTCGCACATGATGACGGTCAGGCTGAGGCGGTAGCGCAGGGCGCGCGAGATTTCCGTCTCCAGCAGTTGTTCGTGCAGGTAGCGCCGGTTGTAGCAGCCGGTCAGCGGATCGCGGATCGACAGGTTTTTCAGCACGATCTGTGCGCTGTATTCCTCGCGCCACAGGATCTGGTAGCGCCGCGCCGCCACGTAGCCGAACAGGTTGGTCAGCGCCAGCAGCGCCGCCATGGTGGCCAGTTCCATGGTCTGCAGGCTCCCCAGCCGCCATGCCAGCAGCACGAACAGCGTGGTGGACACCGCGGCAATCGCCGCCGCATATACCAGCCGGTTCGGTATGTAGATGTAGAGCACGATGATGATGATAGACATCGATATCGCATGCAGCGAAAACTCGGTCGGCCGCAGTGCCGCGATCAGCAGGAAGCCGGCGGCGCCGGCCATTTCCACCACGGTGGCCGCCACCCGCGTGAAGGGGATGGAATCCTGCTGCCGTTTCAGCAGTCCCAGATAGGTCAGCGCGGTCGCTGCCACCGCTATCCGCGCGCCTACCAGCAGGCAGGTTTTCAACTCGTAGCCTACCCACATCAGGTCGCTGGCTGCAAAGCACAGGTAGAACACGGCGCAGAACAGAAAGGTGACACGCAGCTGCGACTGCGTCATGGCCAGATGGTGACGCAGGAATTCGTTCTCGGTCGCGACGTCGCAGAACTCGCAGCGCAAAGGCGCCACTTCGATAGTTCTGGACGGAACGGGATTGGCTGGCATACCGCATCTCTCCGCTGTAGCCCGGCTGCTTGCCGGTCTGATAGCGGCCATTATACGACTGCAACAATTGCGGAACGGAAAAAACTTTACTGGTCTTACACCGGCGCAACCCGCGGCAGGCGCAACATGAAGCTGGCGCCCTGGCCGGGCGTGCTGGCAGCTTCGATACGTCCGCCCAGCACGCCGGTGACGATGTTGTGCGTTATGTACAATCCCAGCCCGGAATTGCCGGCGCCCAGCCGGGTGGTGAAGAAGGGGTCGTAGATGCGCGGCAGGTGCCCGGCGGCGATGCCGGCCCCGGTGTCGCTCAGGGTGAGGGCGATTTCGCCGTTGCCGCTGTCGTGGGCAGACAGGGTGATGCTGCCCTGGCCGCGCGGGCGGCCGTCGAAACCATGGGTCAGGCTGTTGTCGATCAGGTTGTGCAGCGCCTGCGTCAGCGGGCCGGGGTAGCTGTCCATCTCCAGCCAGTGATCGACGTCCTCGATCAGTTCCAGCCCGCGCTGGCGCACCTCGCCCTGCAGCGCCGCCAGCAGTCCGGCCACCACGTCGCCCAGCACGAAGTGGCTGCGCTGGGTGTTGCCGCCCTCCATGGCGATGCGCTTGAAACCGGCCACCAGCGCGGCGGCGCGGTTGAGGTTGCGCATCACCACTTCGTCGGCGGCGCTGGCCTGCTCCAGGTAGGCTTGCAAGTCCGAGCGGCGCAGGCCTTTTTCCAGCGTGCGGCGCAGCGCGGCCGTGCGCTCGCTCATGCTGCTGGCCATCGTCAGGCTGTTGCCGATGGGCGTGTTCAGCTCGTGGGCCACGCCGGCCACCAGCGCCCCGAGCGCGGCCAGCTTGTCGCGCCGCACCAGTTCTTCCTGTGTCATGCTGAGGTTGTCCAGCGCGGTGCTCAGTTCCTCGTTGACGTGTTCCGCTTCCTCCTTGGCATGCCGCAGTTCGGCGGTGCGGGCCGCCACCAGCTCTTCCAGATGCTCGCGATGGCGCTGCAGTTCTTGCTCGTGCCGCATGCGGCCGATGGCAATGCCGGCCAGGTGGGTGGCGGTGCGGATCAGGTGGCGGTCCTCGTCATTGGGCGTGCGCTCTTCGTGGTAGTACATGGCGAACGAGCCCAGCACGGTGTCCTGGTCGAGCAGGATGGGCATGGACCAGCAGGCGCGCAGCCCATGGTGGACGGCGGCGCTGCGGTAGGGCGCCCATAGCGGGTCGTTGAGGATGTCGCTGACGATCACCATGTCCTTGCGGTACATGGCGGTGCCGCAGGAGCCGGCCGCCGGGCCGATCGGCAAGCCGTTGAGCGCCTCCATGTAGGCCGGCGGCATGCTGGGGCCGGCCGCGCTCTGCACCGTCACGCCGTCCGGATTGAGCAGCATCACGGTGCAGTGGCCGTCGTCCAGCTGGGCTTCGATCAGGCGCACCAGCTTGTCCAGCGTTTCCGGCAGCGGCGCGCCGCGCGCGACCATTTCCAGCAGCGCGTTCTTGCCGTCGCGCAGTTGCGCCGCCAGCTTGCGCGGCGTGATGTCGACGATGCGCACGTGCATCAGCCGGTGTTCCTGGGTGGTCAGCGGCACCATGCGCAATTCGCAGGACAGCGGGCGGCCGGAGCTGTGCCGCATTTCCAGCTCAAACAGCTGTATGTCGCCCGACATCACCTGCCCCAGGTCGTTGCTGAACACTTGGGCGCTGGGCCGGCCGTCCGGCTGCGCGGGCGGGCACAGGGCGAGCAGATCGGTCTGTATCAGCTCGCTCTCGGTCATGCCGAACAGCTGGCGCGCGCGGCGGTTGACATCGAGGATGCGGTGGCTGCCCCGCTGCAGCAGCAAGATGGCGTCCGGCGAGCCGGCCTGCATGGTGTGGTAATTGACTTCCAGCGTCGCCATGGTGGGCATGCCGGCCAGCACCGGCGCCGGCGAGATGGCTTGCAGATGCAGCAGAATTTTTTCCGCCATGTCGTCGATCGGAAAACTCATGGGCAGATAGGCCGCGGCGCCGGCCTCGCTGGCGCGGCTGCGCTCTTCTTCACTGGGATGCGATGACAGCAGAAACACCGGCAATGGCTGCTCGCTGGCTTGCCGCAGGCGCGTGCACAGTTCCAGGCTGGCGCTGCCGGCCAGCGCCACGTCCAGCAGCACCAGCGCGATGTTGCCGTTGCGGGCGCAGGTCAGTGCCTCGTCGCCGCGGTTGACGGCGTGGACGGCGAGACGGTGGCGGGCCAGCATGCGGCGCAGCGCGGCGGCGTTGTAGCCGGTGCTGGTGGCGATGAGGATGGTGTGCTGCTGATCGGCAGAGAACGGCGGCATCATGTCTGGCTGTGCGGTTCCGGCAGGGCGGCGTGAGGCCAGTGTATTACAAGATCGCCGCGCGCTGCCAGTGTTATGCCGCTTTCTGTGTGTAAGCCTGCTGGGCCTCGCGGATCAGCGGGAAATTGTCTTCGATCCAGTCCACCAGCACTTCCAGCCGCTCGGCGGCCTCGCGTCCCAGCGGCGTCAGGCTGTACTCGACGTGCGGCGGCACCACCTGATGCGCCACGCGCAGCACCAGGCCGTCCTGGGCGAGGGCGTCCAGCGTTTGCGCCAGCATCTTTTCGCTGACGCCGCCCACCGCGCGGCGCAATTCGCTGAAGCGATGCGTGCGTTCCAGCAGCATCACCAGCACCAGCACGCCCCAGCGGCTGGTGATGTGGCCAAGCACGGCGCGGGAAGGACATTCGGCCGCCATCACCTGGGCGCGCATCGGCTCCTGCTGGTTGATATGCTGGATGGTCTTGCGCAGGGATTTGCTGGTCATGGCGGGCTCCTTAGGGTACTTACTAAAATGTGCGTACTTACAATTCGTAAGTATAGCCTATATCATGGGCTCATCAACTTTTAAACGGAGGATTCCATGATTGTCGTAACCGCTGCTACCGGCCAACTGGGCCGTCTCGTCATTGCCAACCTGCTCAAAACCACGCCTGCGGCACAGATTATTGCCGCCGTGCGCGACCCGGCCAAGGCGGCCGATCTGGCGGCGCAAGGCGTGCAAGTGCGCCGTGCCGACTATACCGATCCGGCTTCGCTGGATGTGGCCTTTGCCGGCGCCAGCAAGGTGCTGCTGATCTCGTCGAACGAGCTGGGCAACCGCGTGGCGCAGCACCGCAATGCGATTGACGCCGCCGCCCGCGCCAAGGTTGGCCTGCTGGCCTACACCAGCGTGCTGCACGCTGATCGTTCAACCCTGGGCCTGGCCGGCGAGCACCGTGAAACCGAGGCGGCGGTGCGTGCCTCGGGCGTGCCGTACACCTTGCTGCGCAATGGCTGGTACGTGGAGAATCACACCGGCGGCCTGGGCGGCGCGGTAGCGCATGGCGCGCTGGCCGGCGGCGCGGGCGAGGGCCGCATTTCGGCGGCGGCGCGCGCGGACTATGCGGAAGCGGCGGCCGTGGTGCTGGCCAGCAGCGGTCCGGTGGAACAGGTGTATGAACTGGCGGGCGATACCGGCTTCACGCTGGCGGAACTGGCGGCAGAGGTGTCGCGCCAGGCTGGCAAGACCATTCCGTTCCACAATCTGCCGCAGCAGGATTTCCTTGACATGCTGGTGAACGTAGGCCTGCCGGCACCGCTGGCCGAGCTGATCGCCGACTCGGATGCCCAGGCGGCCAAGGGCGCGCTGTACGACGACAGCCGTACCCTGAGCAAGCTGATCGGCCATCCCACCATTTCGCTGACGGATGCGGTCAAAGCTGCGCTGTAAGCGGAAAACAAAAAAGCCGCCGGACATGAACGCGGTCTTGAGCGCGTTCAGCCGGGCGGCTATTTTTGCGGAATTCTTGGTGCCCACGGAGGGACTCGAACCCCCACACCTTGCGGCACATGGACCTGAACCATGCGCGTCTACCAATTCCGCCACGTGGGCATTTGTAACTTCAACAGTCATCAGCGCTTGGTGCCCACGAAGGGACTCGAACCCCTACACCTTGCGGCACATGGACCTGAACCATGCGCGTCTACCAATTCCGCCACGTGGGCGCTGATACTGTCTCGCTACCTTCCGCTGCGTTGTTCTGCAACAGAAGGCACGCATCTTAAAGGTCGAACGCCAACCCGTCAATAGCAAATCCCTGCTTTTCTGAAATTATTTCCACAGCGTTAATTGAACCCCTCCCAGGGTGGGCTTCTTTATACTTATACCTAATTCAGCCTCAGAGCTTTTGCAGTGCTCATAATTAAACAATGATTACTATTCGAAAATCTCGTCCCGACGAGGGCGCTCGCGCTGTTGAAATTTGGCGCCGTGCAGTTGACGCCACACATGATTTCTTGTGCCCCGGGGACCGCAAAGCCATTGATGATTTGGTCTGCGACTTTCTCCCGAAAGCTCCGCTCTGGTTAGCGGTGGATGGCAATGATTACCCTCAAGCATTCATGCTCATCGACAGCGGCCACATGGAGGCATTGTTCGTTGATCCAGCCTGCAGAGGGACTGGCATTGGTGCAGCTCTGGTCCGTCATGGCTTGACGCTTCATCCCAGAATGACCACTGATGTCAATGAGCAAAACGGTCAAGCCCTTGGTTTCTATGAAAAAATGGGCTTCAAACGGACGGGCCGCTCCCCACTGGATGGACAGGGAAGACCATATCCACTCATTCATTTGGAGTACGGCAAGAACACAACTTCCAAACCGTGAATTTCCTTTAAAGGGCCGCTTTTGGCCTGTCGCGGTCGTGAGATAGCAGCAGGTTAACCTGACTTCATCTGGATGTAGATAATAGCCTTCTCACCGTACATTCTGGCCGTCTCCCCGACGACAATGAAGCCATTGCGTTCGTAAAATTCTCTGGCCTTGACGTTAGACTTTGCTACGTTAAGAAGCATTTTTTCGTTTCTTGGGCGGGCGCAATTCAGCAAAGCTTGGCCCACTCCTCTTCCTCGGGCATTTCTTCTAACGAACATGGCACGCAGTTGATCGCCATAAAGGGCTGCAAACCCTAAGACTTCGTTTTCTTCGAATACTAAAACCTTCGACTCCTTGAACGCTGCCAGAATTACCGCGTCCTGGTTCAACGGAACGATTTCAAACACGCCGCTCTCGAATTGCAGTTCATCCTGCTTCGCTTCGAAGTAAATGTTACATACAGCGTGGAAGTCCGACTCAGTAAACTCGCGCACAGCCATGGGCCCATACCTTAAATATTTTAAACGTCGGCTTCTGGCCGATGACCGACTGATCTAAATAGCTTTTGCCGTGACAGTGATTAGAAGGACAGGATATCAGTTGGCGGAAATGGAAATCTCTCACATTTCCACCTTGCTTAAGAGTGCTCACCCTGATATTGATTTTTGGCCGCGTGCTGCGTGTCCGCCAGGCAGGGCGGAAGTGGTCGGCGGCGCGATGGCGCCATTGAAAAACAAAAAAGCCTCCCGAGGGAGGCTTTTTGCGGAATTCTGTGGTGCCCACGGAGGGACTCGAACCCCCACACCTTGCGGCACATGGACCTGAACCATGCGCGTCTACCAATTCCGCCACGTGGGCATTTTTACTACTGCTCTGCTGCGTTGTCTGCATCAGAGGCCAGAATGATACGGGATCGACTTACTTTCCGCAAGGTTTTTTCTGCTTGCATCTTGTGATTCAGCTTCGTAAGCTTAATACTGTCATTTCAATAATGCCGGAGGCGGAAGATGGAAATGATCAGTAACTGGTTCAGCAGCGAAGGCTTCATGCCCCACGGCCACTGTTTTCTTTGGATTCCCTCCATTCTGTGGACGAGTGTGATTTCCGACGCCCTGATCGCCTTGGCCTACCTGTCCATTCCGATCAGTCTGATTTACTTCATACGCAAGCGGCGCGATATGCCGTTCGACTGGATGTTTATCGCTTTTGGCGTGTTCATTCTGGCCTGCGGCGCCACCCACGCGGTCGATATCTGGGTGGTGTGGAAACCGGATTATGTGCTGGCGGTAACGCTCAAGGCCATCACCGCCGCCGCGTCGGTGGTGACGGCGGTGGCCATGATCCGCCTGGTCCCGATCGCGTTGCGCATTCCCAGCCCGGCGCAGCTGGCGGCTGTCAACGCCGAGCTGCAAAGGACGAACGACGAGCTGCGCGCCGCCATGGAGCGTGCCGAAGTGGCCAACCGCGCCAAAAGCGCCTTCCTCGCGTCGATGAGCCACGAGCTGCGCACGCCGCTCAATGCCATTCTCGGCTATACCCAGATCCTGCGGCGCGACAAAAGCCTGACCGCGCCGCAGCAGACCGGCATCAGCACCATTCAGCAGGGCGGTCAGCATTTGCTGGCGCTGATCAACGATGTGCTGGATCTGTCGCGCGTGGAGGCAGGCAAGATGGAATTTCATCCCAAGCCGGTGCGGCTGGGGGAGCTGCTGATGGTGGTGGCGGACATCATGCGCGTGCGCGCAGAGCAGAAGCGTCTGCACTTTGAGCTGGAACTGAGCGGCGACCTGCCGCCGGCGGTCAGTGTGGATGAGACGCGGTTGCGTCAGGTGTTGCTGAACTTGCTGGGCAATGCGCTCAAGTTCACCGATCGCGGTACGGTGCGCTTGCGGGTGTCGCCGCTGCCGGCCGCGCCAGGGCAGGGCGGCGATGTGGCGAGGCTGCGCTTTGAGGTGATCGACAACGGCATCGGCATCGCGGCGGATCAGCAGGAGTTGATTTTCCGCCCGTTCGAGCAGGCCGGCGATGCGTCGCGCCGCGCCGGCGGCACCGGGCTCGGGTTGGCGATCAGCCGCCAGCTGGTGCAGCTGATGGGCGGCACGCTGCAGGTGGAAAGCGCGCCTGGCCAGGGCAGCCGCTTCTGGTTCGATGTGCCGCTGCCGATCGCCGATGTGCCGGGCGCTAAAATCGGCGGCGAGCATATCGCCTCCGGCTACCTCGGCCCGCGCAAAACCATTCTGGTGGTGGATGATGTGGCCACCAACCGCGCGCTGCTGCGCGACCTGCTGGGTCCGCTTGGCTTCCACATGCTGGAGGCGGAAAATGGCATGTCCGCGCTGATGCAAACCCAGGCGCTGCGGCCGGACATGGTGCTGCTGGATATGGTGATGCCCGGCATGGATGGCATTGAAACCATGCGCCGCCTGCACGCCGACGCCCGCACGGCCGACACGCCGGTGCTGATCATCTCGGCCAGTTCCACGCCGGAAGAGGAGGAGCGTTCACTGGAGGTAGGGGCCAAGGCCTTCCTGGTCAAGCCGGTCAGCGAGCAGGATTTGTTGCGCGAGATCGGCGCGCACCTGAATCTGGAGTGGACGGAATGAAAAAAGCCTCCCGAGGGAGGCTTTTAACTACGGAATTCTGTGGTGCCCACGGAGGGACTCGAACCCCCACACCTTGCGGCACATGGACCTGAACCATGCGCGTCTACCAATTCCGCCACGTGGGCACTGATGCTTCTCAACAACTCTGCTATTATATCGACCGGGAGAGTTTTGCGCCAGATGAACTTTGACATTCCTTACTGCACATCAACCCTGTCTTGCAGATCCCGCCGCTTGCGCTGCGAGAGACCAGAATTATAGAGGATTCGCCGGCGAAGTCAAATGCCTCCCATAAATTTTTTTGGCCGGCGTCTGCCACGAGTCGCAAAATGGTCAAGGCTGGCGTTTCCAAGTACACTACGCCTGTCGCCATGCCATATATATGCTAACACTGTAAAAATAAGAAAACTTTTGAGCCAATCTACACACACCATTCCCAGCCGTGAGGAAATTCTCGGCATCTTCCGCAGCGCCAAGGGTCCGCTGGACTTGCGCACCTTGTCGAAAACGCTAAAGGTCGGCAACGAGGCGCAGGCGATCCTGTCGCGCCGCCTGAACGCGATGCAGCGCGACGGCCAGATCCTGATCGACGACAGCGGCCACTACACGCTGGCCACGCAAACCGGCTTCATTGCCGGCCGCGTCAGCAGCCACCGCGACGGCTTCGGCTTTGTGATCCCGGACGAGCCGGGCGAAGACCTGTTCCTGCCTGAGAAGGAAATGCAGAAAGTGCTGCATGGCGACCGCGTGCTGGCCAAGATCGTCGGCGTGGATCGCCGCGGCCGTCCGGAAGGCACAATTGTCGAGGTCACGCAGCGCGCCAACACCCATATCATCGGCCGCCTGCTGAACGAAAACGGCGCCTGGATCGTGGCGCCGGAAGACCAGCGCATTTCGCAGGACGTGCTGGTCGAAGGCTCGATCGGCAAGGCCAAGGCTGGCCAGATCGTCAGCGTGGAATTGACCGAACAGCCGATGCGCTTCAAGCAGCCGGTCGGCAAGATCGTTGAAGTGCTGGGCTCGCTGGACGATCCCGGCATGGAAATCGAAATCGCCGTGCGCAAGTTCGGCGTGCCGCACATCTTCTCGGACGCCGCGCTCAGGCAGGCCAACAAGCTGCCGGACCACGTGCGCGAAAGCGACTGGGGCGAACGCGTCGATTTGCGCGACGTGCCGCTGGTCACCATCGACGGCGAGGACGCGCGCGACTTCGACGATGCGGTCTACTGCGAACCGATCAAGATCGGCCGCAGCAATGGCTACCGTCTGATCGTCGCGATTGCCGACGTCAGCCACTACGTCAAGCCGAACGATGCGCTGGACGCCGACGCGCTGCAGCGCAGTACCTCGGTCTACTTCCCGCGCCGCGTGATTCCGATGCTGCCGGAGAAGCTGTCCAACGGCCTGTGCTCGCTGAACCCGGCCGTCGACCGCCTGACGCTGGTGTGCGACGCCGTCATCACCGGCAAGGGCGAGATCAAGGCTTACCAGTTCTACCCGGCCGTGATCCACTCGGCCGCGCGCCTGACCTACACCGAAGTGGCCGACATCCTCGGCAACACCAAGGGGCCGGAAGCGGCACGCCGCCCGGGCCTGGTGCCGCACCTGATGGATCTGTACGACGTATTCCAGGCGCTGCTGAAAGCGCGTGCCCAGCGCGGCGCCATCGATTTCGAAACCACCGAAACCTATATCGTCTGCAACCCGAACGGCAAGATTGAAAAGATCATTCCGCGCACCCGCAACGATGCGCACCGACTGATCGAAGAGTGCATGCTGACCGCCAACGTGTGCGCGGCCGATCTGCTGATCCGCCACAAGCACCCGGGCACCTATCGCATCCACGCCACGCCGACCGCTGAAAAGCTCAAGCAGGTACGCACCTTCCTCAAGCAGGTCAATCTGCATCTGGGCGGCGGCGACAAGCCGGCCGCGGCCGACTACGCGGCGCTGATGAAGGAAATCAAGGAGCGTCCGGACGCCTCGCTGCTGCAAACCATGCTGCTGCGCTCGATGCAGCAGGCGGTGTACTCGCCGGATAACATCGGCCACTTCGGCCTGGCGTACGAGGCGTATGCCCACTTCACCAGCCCGATCCGCCGCTATCCGGACTTGTTGACGCACCGCGCCATCAAGGCCATCCTGCTCGGGAAAAAATACGAGCCGAAGATCGCCGACACCAGCGTGTTGAACACCAACGTCTCGAACGCCACCCGCAAGCAGCAAGCCAAGGACAAGGCCGAAGGCAAAGAGAAAAAAGCCGCCGACCTGACCGTGTGGGATGCGCTGGGCGTGCACTGCTCGGCCAACGAGCGCCGCGCCGACGAAGCTTCGCGCGATGTCGAGAACTGGCTCAAGTGCTACTACATGCAGGACAAGCTGGGCGAGGAATACACCGGCATCATCACCGGCGTGACCACCTTTGGCATCTTCGTGCAGCTGGACCAGCTGTTCGTCGAAGGCCTGGTGCACATCACCGACCTTGGCCAGGATTACTTCCAGTACGACGATGCGCGCCACGAGCTGAAAGGCGAACGTACCGGCAAGAAGTTCCAGCTGACCGACCACGTCAGCGTGCAAGTGGTGCGCGTCGACCTGGAGTCGCGCAAGATCGACCTGCGGCTGGCCGGCGCCGATGCGCCCGAGCCACGCACGGACGCGCCGTCCAAGGCGAACAAGACCAACATCAAGCCTGGCCCGGCGATCCCGGCCGCCAAGCCCAGCAAGCCGGCGCGCAAGCCAGCCGCTGCCGCCGCGCCGGGGAAACCGGCCGCCGCCAAGCCGAAGGCCGCCGCACGCAAGACCAAGGCTGCACCCGCAGCCAAACCTCGGACGGTCAAAGCCGCCCCAAAAAGTAAGAAGAAGCGATAAATGAGCAAGAACAAAATGATTTTCGGTTTCCACGCGGTGACCTCGCGCCTGCGCCACGAAGCCGCCTCGGTGGAAGAAATTTTCGTCGACGCCACGCGCGACGACCGCCGCATGAAAGACCTGATCGCCAACGCCAAAGCGGCCGGCGTGCGCGTGATGCCGGTGGATTCGGCTCGCCTGGACAAGATCGTCGGCACCCGCCGCCACCAGGGCGTGATCGCGTTTGCCTCGCAGCTGGCGCTGGCGCGTAATCTGGATGAGCTGCTGGACGCCATCGACGGCCCGCCGCTGCTGCTGGTGTTGGACGGCATCACCGATCCGCACAACCTGGGCGCCTGCCTGCGCGTGGCCGACGGTGTCGGCGCGCACGCGGTGATCGTGCCGGAGGACCGCGCGGTCGGCCTGAACGCCACTGCCGCCAAGGTGGCGTCGGGCGCGGCCGAGACCGTGCCCTACATCACCGTCACCAATCTGGCGCGCACCCTGCGCGAATTGAAAGAGCGCGACATCTGGCTGATCGGCACCTCGGACGATGGCGAAAAAGGCTTGTACGAAGCCGACTTCACCGGCCCGACCGCGCTGGTCATGGGCTCGGAAGGCGAGGGCATGCGCCGCCTGACGCGCGAAACCTGCGACATGCTGGTCAGCATTCCGATGTTCGGCTCGGTTGAGAGCCTGAACGTTTCCGTCGCATCGGGCGTCTGTCTGTACGAAGCCCGCCGCCAGCGTCTCGCCAAGGAAGCATAAGCGCGATACGCAATCACCGGCGGCCGACTTCGAGGGCCGCCGGTTCTCTCCTCCCTCAAAGTCAGCCGCTGTTCAGCAATCCCCGGCCGGATACGCTACCATTAAAGCACCGGTTGTCATTCTGGATAAGCCATGTTTCATCGTCTGCGCCAAGACATCAACAGCATCATCGAACGCGATCCCGCCGCCCGCAACGCCTGGGAGGTATTGACCTGCTATCCCGGCCTGCAAGCCATCGTCATGCACCGCTGGGCCAGCTGGTGCTGGTGGCACAAGATGAAGTGGCTGGGCCGTTTCATCTCTTACCTTGCCCGCATCATTACCGGAATTGAAATCCATCCGGGCGCGACCATCGGCCGCCGCGTCTTCATCGACCACGGCTTCGGCGTGGTGATCGGCGAGACCGCCGAAGTGGGCGACGATTGCACCATCTACCAGGGCGTCACGCTGGGCGGCACCTCGCTGCACACCGGCGCCAAGCGTCATCCGACGCTGGCGCGCGGCGTCATCGTCGGCGCCGGCGCCAAGGTGCTGGGCGGCTTTACCGTGGGCGAATATGCCAAGGTCGGCTCCAATGCCGTGCTGCTCAAGCCGGTGCCGCCGGGCGCGACGGCGGTCGGCAATCCGGCCCACATCGTGCAGAAGGAAGCCAGCGCCGTGCCGAATCCGTTTGCCGCGTATGGCGTCACGCCGAACGGCGACGATCCGCTGTCCAAGGCCTTGCGCGGGCTGATCGAAAACGCCGTCAAGCAGGAAGAGCGCATCGAACAGCTGGTGGCAACCATGAAAGCGGCGGGCTTGGAGTGTCAGGGCGTACCCGATTGTGATAAATTGAATTCCGACCAACTGAACAAGCTTGTCGAATAAGGACTGCCCATGGAAACAGAAGTACTGGACCCGTTTGAAATCCGCGTGCTGGCGGTGCTGGCCGAAAAGGAAGCGCTGACGCCGGATAACTATCCGATGTCGCTGAACGCGCTGGTGAACGGTTGCAATCAGCTGTCCAGCCGCGATCCGGTGATGGCGCTGTCGGAAGACACGGTGGCCGACGTGCTGCAGCGGCTGATGCAGCGCAAGTACGTCAACGGCATCACCCAGGCCGGCGCGCGCGTGACCAAGTACGAGCACCGCATGCGCATCAAATGGTCGCTGGAGCAGGACAAGCTGGCCGTGCTCACTGTGCTGATGCTGCGCGGCCTGCAAACGGCCGGCGAAATCCGCACCCGCACCGGCCGCCTGCACGAATTCAAAACAGTGGGCGACGTGGAACTGGCGCTGCAATTCCTGATCGATAAATATCCGCCGCTGGTATCGCGCCTGGCGCTGGCGCCGGGCACCAAGGAACCGCGCTACGGCCAGCTGCTGGGCGGGGAAGAAGCGCTGGCGCGCGAGGAAACCGCGGCCAGTCTGGGCGGCTCGGTGAGCAGCGGCGGGCAGGGCACACGCATCGGCGCGCTGGAGCAGGAAGTCCAGCAACTGCGGCAGCAAGTGGAAGAACTCACCGCGCAGTTTGCCGAATTCCGCAAGCAGTTCGAATAAATTCGGGGTCAGAGCCGACAGTCGGACAAATGTCCGATTGTCGGCTCTGACCCCGAATTGGGTTACGCCTCTTCGCGGTGGCGGCGCATGTAGACGGCGATGGCTATCATGGCCACGCCGGCCGCTGCGCCGATCCACACGCTGGCGCCGCCCAGGGTCGACCACGAAGCGTTGAAGATGGCGTCCGGCAGCGCGATCTTGTGCTCGTCGTGTGCCAGGGCGATGGTGTCTTTGCTGAATATCAGCCACGACCCCGGCACCACGCCCAGCAGGATGCGATTGGTGATGTGGGCGGCGATCCAGCCCGCGTCGAGGCCGAAGTTCAGCACTTTTTCAGCCCACAGCAACAGCAGCGAGCCGATCACCGGCGTGCCGACTGCCCACAGGAATACCTTGGAGCGGGCCATGCTCGATACCATCAGCAGCCAGCCCACGGTCGGCAAGGCCCACAGCACGTACACCGGCAGCAGCCCCACCAGGCGCAGCGGCGTCAGGTAGAAATCCGGCTGCGACAGCACTGCGCCGAACATATTCGTGCCGTGCATCGCCAGCATCACGCAGGCGGCCAGCATGACCACCAGCCCCATCACCACGGCGATGCCCATCGCGATCAGGGGCGCTACCACCACCGCCATCAGCAGCTTGGACATCACGGTGGTGAAATCCGACACCGGCAGCGATTTCCAGAACAGCAGGCTGCGGTCGCGGCGCTCGTCGTGCAGCGCGTTGAGGCAGTAGAAGAACACCAGCAGGCTCAGGACCATCAGCACCGGCATGCCGGCGCCGACATAGGCTTGCGCCATGGTCTCGGCGATCCGCGCGCGCATCGCGCCTTCGATGGTGACGGTGCCGATGTTATGGCCGTTCATTTCGAAGTTGCCGGACTTGCCGAGGAAGATGCTGGCCAGTGCCAGCACGGCCACCGCGACGGCGATCGCGACGGGCGTCCACAGCAGCATGCCCTTGTTTTCCCACATCTCGCGCTTGATCAGCCATTTCATGGTTTTCATGCGTAGCTTCCTTTCATGGTGGCGACGAACAGATCGGCCACGCTGGGCGTGCGCAGTTCGCCAAAATTCGACAGCTGCTGGCGGTGTACGCCGTCGAACAGCATCACGGCCTTGCCGAACACGGTGCGCTGGCTCAGCGGCTGCAGCGCGCTGGCGGCGGCCATGAACTGCGGCTCCACCATCACCTCGGTAAAGCGCTCGCCCACTTCATCCATCGATGCCGCCAGCGAGATCTTGCCGTTTTCGATGAACATCAGGTCGGTGAGGATGTGCTCGACTTCCTCGATCTGGTGGGTGGTGATGAGAATGGTCTTGTTCTCGTCGAAGTAGTCTTCCAGCAGATTCTGGTAGAACTGCTTGCGGTACAGGATGTCCAGCCCGAGGGTGGGCTCGTCCAGCACCAGCAGCTTGGCGTCGATGGCCATCACCAGCGCCAGATGCAGCTGCACCACCATGCCCTTGGACATGGCTTTGACCTTCATGTCCGGCGTCAGCTTGGTGTTGGCGATGTACTTCTCGGCCTTGGCACGGTCGAAGCGCGGATGGACGCCTTCGACGAAATCGATGGCGTCCCTGACCTTGAGCCAGCGCGGCAGGATGGCGACGTCGGCGATGAAGCAGACCTCGTTCATCAAGGCCTCGCGCTGGGTGCGCGGGTCCATGCCCAGCACCGACAGCTCGCCCTCGAACGGCGTCAGGCCGAGGATGGCCTTGAGGGTGGTGGTCTTGCCGGAACCGTTGGGGCCGATCAGGCCGACAATGCGGCCTGCTTCGACGTTGAAACTGGCGCCGTCCAGGGCGGTCTGCTTGCCGTAGCGCTTGGCGAGATTGGCTGCGGTGATGATGGCGCTCATACCGCACCTCCGGGCGCCGCTTTCAGCAGGGCCTCCAGATCCAGCCCGAGGCGGCGGATGCGTTCCAACAGGGCCGGCCAGTCTTCGCGCAGGAAGCGTTCGCGTTCGGTGGCCAGCAGTTTGTCGCGGGCGCCATCAGTGACATACATACCTAATCCCCTCCGTTTTTCGACCAGGGTTTCGTCCACCAGCTCCTGGTAGGCGCGCGACACCGTGATCGGGTTAAGTTGATAATCGGCGGCGATCTGCCGCACCGAGGGCAGGGCGTCGCCCGGTTTGAGCAGACCGTCGAGCATCATGCCGACGACCTTGTCTTTGAGCTGCCGGTAAATCGGCGCGTTGTCATTCCACATACATGGGTACCCCTTGCGCTGTGTTGATGAAGTGGTGTTGTAGTGAACTATAACACTAGAAATCAAAAAAACAAGCGATTTAGCGCGAGTGTTGCATTTTTTGCAGTTGCAGGGCGTTGAGGATGGCGGCGCCGGAAGCCGTGTTGTCGAAGATGCACCAGGCGTCGCGGCCTTGCAGCCAGTCGGCCACGCTGCGCAGATAGGCCTCGTCGTAGGCGGAGAAATACATGCGCGGACTGCCGTGCAGGCGGATGTAGGCATCGCCGGTGGTGGCGATATACGGCCCCGGCTGGCCGGCCGGCGGATCGGCGATCACGCGGGTGATGCGCTGGCTGCGCAGCAGGGCGTTGGCGTCCTCGCCGAACCAGCTGCCGTGGCGGGCTTCGCAGGCCAGCATGCAGGCGAAGCGCTGGCGCAGTTGCCGGAGGAAACGCTCGGCGCTGGCGGCGTCGAGGCGCAAGCTGGGCGGCAGTTGCACCAGCACGCAGCCCAGCTTGGGGCCGAGCGTGCCGGCCTCGGCGGCGAACTGGTCGAGCAGGGCTTCCGCGTCCAGCAGGCGCCGGTCGTGGGTGATGGTGCGCGGCAGCTTGACGGCGAAGCGGAAATCGTCCGGCACGCTGTCGGCCCAGCGCGCGTAGGTCTGCGGCTGGTGCGGGCGGTAGAACGATGAATTGATTTCCACCGCGTTCAGCACGGCGGCATAGCGTTGCAAGTGGCTGCCGGGGCTGTCAAAAGAGGGCGCGGCTTCGCGGCTGATATTCCAACCGGCGCAGCCTATTCTCGTCTCGGTCATATAATGCGCGTGTTTGCGAAATTTAGAAGGAAGTCCCGATGAATCTTAAACGCTATGCCAAATTTGCCGCGCCCGTGTTGATCGCCGGCGCGCTGGCCGCCTGCGCCGGCCTGATTGGTCCGCGTCAGGTGGAATTGCCGCAGGAGCGCCTGCAAAGTAGCCTGGAGCGTAAATTCCCCATGCACCAGCGCGCGCTGGGCGTATTTGAAGTCGAACTGAGTCATCCACGGCTGGAAGTACTGCCGGAAAACGACCGCGTGGCGCTGACCATCGACCTGGGCTTGACCCCGCTGCTGGCGCGTCAGTCGTGGCATGGCAGCATGCTGGTATCCGGCCGCCTGCGGGTGGACAGCGCCCGCAATGCCGTCTACATTGCCGACGCCCATGTCGACCGCTTCACCGTCGACAACCTGGATGAAGGCAAGCAAAACCAGCTGGCCAGCGTGGCCAACCTGCTGAGCGACAACGTTATCCGCGACGTGCCGGTGCACACCTTCCGTCCGGAAGAGCTGCGCTACGCCGGCGTGCAGTTTGTGCTGACCGGCATCGACACCCGTCCCGGCGGCCTGGTGGCGAAACTGCAGCCCGCGCAGTAAATTCGGGGTCAGAGCCGACAATCGGACATTTCGCGCGCGAAATGTCCGATTGTCGGCTCTGACCCCGAATTTTTCGCGCCGGCTGGCGGCATTTCGCGCTGCGCCGGCGCATTTCGTCGCATCGCGGCCCGCCTGGCGGCGGCAACGCGCATCATGGCTCCATCGAAACCCACTTCACGGAGCCAATCATGATCAGCCAAATTATCTCGCACACTCCTCTGTACGTCTGGGCCTTGCTGGCCTTCCTGCTCTATCGTGGCTATCTGGCCACCCAGGACCGCGAACTACCCCTGAAAAATCTGGTCATCATTCCTGGCGTGATGGTGGCGCTGTCGATTAGCGGCATCAATAGCCATGGGGTGCTGGGTGAGGCGGTCTGGGCCATATGGGCGGCCGGCTTGGCCGTTGCCGTGGCGCTGGTCTGGACCTTGAGCAAGCGCGAGATCGCAGTCAACCGCGCCGCCGGCACCATCGTGCAACGCGGCAGCTGGGCGCCGCTGATGCTGATGGTTGCTATCTTCGTCACCAAGTACGCGGTTGGCGTGCTGTCGGCTGTCCATCCCGAGCTGGTACAAGGTCTGGCCGGCTCGCTGGTCGTGACCACGCTGTATGGCCTGTTCAACGGCGTGTTTATCGGCCGCCTGGCCCGCTACGCCGCCGCTTACCTGCGCCAGCCGGCCGCCGCCGCGGCCTTGTGATGCGCCGGGATAGCTTCTACAATCATGTCATTCTTTTATTTGTAGAGGCTGGGTATGTATATTTTTGGTATTGGATTGCATGTGCTGGTGGCGATCTTCTTCGCCATCCATGCCATCCGCAGCGGTAAAGAGCTGTACTGGCTGATGATCCTGTTCTTTTTCCCCGGCCTGGGCAGTATTGTGTATTTCGTCGCGGTGTATTTGCCGGACTCGAAGTTGCAGCACGGCGCCCGCAAGGCGGTGAGTGCTGCGGCCAAGACGCTGGATCCCGGCCGCAGCCTGCGCGAAGCGCGCCAGGCCTATGACTTCACGCCAACCGCGCAGAACCAGATGCGTCTGGCCGCCGCCCTGCTGGCCGCCGGCAACGCGGAGGAGGCGGCGACCACCTATGAAGCCTGCCTGAACGGCCCGTTCGCCGGCGACCTGGAAATCCGCTACGGCGCGGCGCAAGCCACCCTGGCCAGCGGCCGTGCGGCAGCCGCGCTGGCGCATCTGCAAACCATCCGCGGCACCGACGCCAAATACCGTCCCGAACAAATCTCGCTGCTGCTGGCGCAAGCCTACGCCGCCACCGGCCGGCACGACGAGGCGCGCGCCGAGTTCGAATACGCGCTGAGCCACCACAACAGCTTTGCGGTGCAGGCGGAGTTTGCGATCTGGGCGGCGGGGCAGGGCGATGCCGACAAGGCCCATCAGTTGTACGCCGAATTGAAGCACACCATGGACCGCTGGGCGCGCCACACGCGCGACCTCAACCAGCAACTGGTGCGCCGCCTGAATGCGGCGATGGCGTCGATCAGCCGCTGATTATTTGCCGGGCTTGCTGTGGCCGGGATTGTTGATGCCCCCGGTCGCCGCAATCGCCTGGTTCAGCTTGTTCATGGTTTCCTGCGGCACGTCGCGGCTGCAGACGATGTGGCGGCGCAGGCCGGGCGGCATGTCGGGGAAGTCATGCCGCACCATCGCCTTGGCGGACGGATTCTTCTGGCGGAAAAATTCCCAGTCCTCGCGGTCCACGAACATATAGGAGGCGCGGCCCACGGTCAGCATGCGCATCATCTGCGTGGTTTCCACCGTGCGGCTCATCACCTTGTTCTTGCTGGCCTTGATCATCGGATCGATCACCGGTCCGTAGGAAACGCCCTCCACCGCGCCCAGCGTCAGCGTCTGATCCGTCAGCAGCGAGGCCAGGGTGGGATGCGCCCTGACCCGGTCCGCCATGCCGGGTGCGATCAGTATCGTATGCGGCAGATCTTCGTGGAAGGGCTGGCTGTATTGCGCCAGCGCCTCGCGTTCGGGCAGGCGATACCAGCTGATCGAGCAGTAATTGCTGGCGCCGCTCTGGAACTTGGCCCAGATGCGCTTTTGCGGCTCGTTGACGAAGCGCGCGCTCAGGCCGGCCTGTGCGAACACCGTGCGGGCGCGCTCCAGCAGGAAGCCTTTGGGCTCGCCGTTTTCAATGTAATGGTAGGGCGGCTTGTCGCGCCAGGCGACGGTGATGGGCTCGGCCCACGCAGCGCCGCCCAGCAGTAGGCCGCAAGCGCCCGCCAGCAGCGCCGACCGCTTCATGATGCAATGACCGCGCCGCTGAGGTCGTGGCGGGTGATGACGCCGGATTCATCGATGGCGATCCAGCCGCCGCGCGGCGGCGTGGCGTCGGCTTCCCAGTCCGGCAGCACATAGCGGCGCCGCATACGGCCGCCCTGGTCCACATGATGCAGGGCGGGGCGATGCGTGTGGCCGTGGATCATGACGTCTGCGCCGGTGGCGGCAAACACGTCCGCTATCGCTTGCGGCGTGACGTCCATGATGTCGTAGGATTTGCCGCCTTGTTCCTTGCGGCTGTCGGCGCGCAGGCCGGCGATGATGGCTTTGCGCTGCGCCAGCGGCATGGCGGTGAACTGCGCCTGCCAGGCAGGCTGCCGCACCATGGCGCGGAATTCCATGTATTTGATGTCTTGCGTGCACTGGGCGTCGCCATGCAGCACCACCACTTTCTGGCCGCCGATCTCGGCTACCCAGGTCTCGGGCAGCAGGATGACGTTGGCCGCTTCGGCAAAGCCGGCGCCGACCAGGAAGTCGCGGTTGCCGGCGATCCAGTAGACGGCCACGCCGGCGTCGCTGACGGCGCGCAGCGCCGCCACCACCCGGGCGTGGAAAGGATCGGCGATGTCGTCATCGCCGGCCCAGTATTCGAACAGGTCGCCGAGCAGATACAGTTGCTGCGCGTGCCGCGCATGCCGTTCCAGGAAGTCGAAAAACGCTTCGCTGGTCGCGGGATGCGCGGGCTGCAGATGCAGATCGGAGATGAACAGCGCGCAGACTGCGGTCATAAATCAAGCTGCCAGTTCGATGCTTTCGATGACCACGTCTTCCACTGGCACATCGGCGAACATGCCGGCGCGGGTGGTTTTGACTTTCTTGATGGCGTCCACAACGTCGGTGCCCTCAACCACCTTGCCGAACACGGCGTAGCCCCAGCCGTCCTGGCCCGGGTAGTCCAGGAAGGAGTTGTTCTTCACGTTGATGAAGAACTGCGCCGAAGCCGAGTGCGGCGCCGAGGTGCGGGCCATGGCCAGGGTGTATGGCTCGTTTTTCAGACCGTTCTTGGCTTCGTTTTCCACCGTGGTGTCGGCCGGCTTTTGCTTCATGCCTGGCTCGAAGCCGCCGCCCTGGATCATGAAACCGTCGATCACGCGGTGGAAGATGGTGTTGGTGTAATGACCGGCTTCCATGTAGGCCAGGAAGTTGGCAACGGTCTTGGGCGCTTTTTCCGCGTCCAGTTCGGCGGTCATGGTGCCCAGGTTGGTTTTGATGGTTACTTTGGTCATGTTGTTATCCTGAATGGTTAATGAAAACGGCAAGGCCGCTATTTTACTGTTTCGGCTGGATTGGTGTCTTCAAAATCGTCGCCGACTTGACGGTGATCGGGATCACCGGGAGGTTCTGGAAGATGCCTTTGTCATCCACCAGCACGCCCTTGATCTTGTCCACCGTCTCGAATCCTTTGACGACTTTGCCAAACACAGTGTAGCCGCCCGAGCCGTCCGGACCCGGATAATCGAGCGGCGTGTTGTCTTCGACGTTGATGAACCACTGCGAGGTGGCCGAGTTCGGATCGCCCATGCGCGCCATGGCCAGCGAGTATTTCGTGTTGCTCAGGCCGTTATTCGACTCGATCGGCACCGGCTTGTTGACCGGCTTGCCCTTGAGTTTTTCATCGTAGCCGCCGCCCTGGATCATGAAGCCGTCGATCACGCGATGGAAAATCGTGCCTTTATAGAAACCAGACTTCACATAGTTGAGGAAATTGTCGACCGTCTTCGGCGCTTTGTCGCGGTTCAGTTCCACCACGATGTCGCCCATGGTGGTTTTGAGTTCGACCTGGGGCGCCGCGGGCGCGGCCAGCACCGCGGCGGAGAGCGTCAGGCCGGCAAGGGCGGTCAGCAGTTTTTGGTACATCAGTCATCCTCTTGTGAGTGTTGGATAGGCAAAATCCCGTTGCAGATGAGGCCTATGCTGTTTTTATCAATGCTATACTTGTTCCATTCTACCCTTTCGAAGGTAGAAATAAGAACATTCCCGAGGCTCCCCCAGGCACACGATGATGACAGGTGCGCACAGCGCATCAGGTCATGGTATTGCCCGAGGCCTCCAGCAAACGCAAGAGTCCGATGAGCAATTTAAAGATTTACAACACGCTGGCGCGTGACAAGCAAGTATTCGTACCGATCGAACCGGGCAAGGTCCGTATGTATGTGTGCGGCATGACCATTTACGATTACTGCCACATCGGTCACGGCCGCATGATGATGGCGTTCGACGTCATGTACCGCTGGCTGCTGGCTTCCGGCTACGAGGTCACCTACGCCCGCAATATCACGGACATCGACGACAAGATCATCAAGCGAGCGGTCGAGAACGGCGAAACCATCTCGCAGCTGACCTCGCGCTTCACGCGCTACATGGACGAAGACACCGCCGCGCTGGGCATCCTGCCGCCGACGCTGGTGCCGCGCGCCACCGAATACGTGCCGCAAATGCTGGCGCTGATCGAAAAGCTGGAAGCCAAAGAACTGGCATACCAGGGCGAGGACGGCGACGTCAACTACGCGGTGCGCAATTTCCCGCAGTACGGCCGCTTGTCCGGCAAGTCGCTGGACGATCTGCGTGCCGGCGAGCGCGTCGACATCAACACCGGCAAGCGCGATCCGCTGGACTTCGTGCTGTGGAAGGCATCGAAAGCATCCGAGCCGGAGGAAGTGAAGTGGGATTCCAAGTGGGGCAAGGGCCGTCCGGGCTGGCACATCGAGTGCTCGGCCATGTGCTCGGCGCTGCTGGGCGAACATTTCGACATCCACGGCGGCGGCGCCGACTTGCAGTTCCCGCACCACGAAAACGAGATCGCGCAATCGGAAGGCGCGTTCGGCCATGCCATGGTCAATTACTGGGTGCACAACGGCTTCGTGCGCGTGGATAACGAGAAGATGTCCAAATCGCTGGGCAACTTCTTCACCATCCGCGACGTGCTGAAGAAGTACGATGCCGAAGTGGTGCGCTTCTTCATCCTGCGCGCCCACTACCGCAGCCCGCTGAACTACTCGGACGCCCACCTCGACGACGCGCGCGGCGCGCTGACCCGCCTGTACACTGCGCTGGACGGCGTGGAGGGCGATGGCCAGCCGCTGGACTGGAAAGAGCCGCACGCGGCCCGCTTCGCCGAGGCCATGGACGACGACTTCAACACGCCGCTGGCGGTGGCCGCGCTGTTCGAGCTGGCGAGCGAAGTGAACAAATCGAAATCGCCGGTGGCCGCGCGCCAGCTGAAAGCCCTGGCCGGTGTGATCGGCCTGCTGGAGCGCACGCCGCAGCAATTCCGCCAGGCTTCGGTGGGCGGCGAGGGCGGCGACGATGCCGCCATCGCGGACGCCATCGCACGCCGTGCCGCGGCCAAGAAAGCCCGCAACTTCGTCGAATCGGACCAGATCCGCGCCGAGCTGCTGGCACAAGGCATCATCCTTGAAGACAAGCCTGACGGCACCACCAACTGGCGCCGCGCATAACATGGTCATCGCCAGGGATAACGAGGCCACAGGCGGCGTGCCGCCTTACTGGGAGGAAGCCAAGGCTGAGCTGATGAAGCGGGACCGCATCATGAACAAGCTCATCCCGCAGTTCGGCGACCTGCACCTGCGCGGCCATCACGATCCGTTTACCACCCTGGCGCGTTCCATCGTCGGCCAGCAGGTGACTGCCAAGGTCGCCGACGTGGCCTGGAAAAAGCTGCTCGACATCAGTCCCAAGTGCACGCCGGCGCAAATCATCAAGGCCGGCAACGAGCAACTGGCCGCGTGTGGCCTGTCCAAGCGCAAGACCGAGTACATCCTCGACCTGGCCGACCACTTCAAGAACAAGCGCGTCCACACCGCCCAGTGGGACCAGATGGACGACGAGGCGGTGATCGCCGAGCTGGTGCGGATCCGCGGCATCGGCCGCTGGACAGCCGAGATGTTTTTGATATTTAATCTGCTCCGGCCGAACGTTTTACCGCTGGACGACCCGGGCCTGATCCAGGGCATCAGCCAGAATTACTTCTCCGGCGAGCCGGTTTCGCGCAGCGATGCGCGCGAGGTATCGGCCAACTGGGAACCCTACCGCACGGTGGCGACCTGGTATTTATGGCGTAGTCTCGACCCGGTTGCTGTAGAATAGATACTCTAATCGCTGTGCGAGGGATTTTTGTGCCTGTCACAAACGGGCAACTGAGCCGCAGCTGAGAATAAACACGGAGGTACAATGACCAAAACGACTTTCCTCAATTTTGAGCAACCGATTGCTGAACTCGACGGCAAAATCGAAGAACTGCGCTTCGTACAAGACGATTCCGCTGTCGACATCTCTGAGGAGATCGACCGTCTGGCCAAAAAGAGCCAGCAGCTGACCAAAGACATCTACGCCAAGCTGACGCCATGGCAGGTATCGCAGATTGCGCGTCACCCGCAACGTCCATACACCATGGACTACGTCAACGAAATCTTCACCGACTTCCACGAGCTGCACGGCGACCGCACCTATGCGGACGACCTGTCGGTGGTGGGCGGTCTGGCCCGTTTCAACGGCCAGGCCTGCATGGTGATCGGCCACCAGAAGGGCCGCGACACCAAAGAGCGCGCCATGCGCAACTTCGGCATGCCGAAGCCTGAGGGCTACCGCAAGGCCATGCGCCTGATGAAGCTGGCCGAGAAATTTGGCATTCCAGTGTTCACCTTCGTGGATACGCCGGGCGCCTTCCCTGGCATCGACGCGGAAGAGCGCGGCCAGTCGGAAGCGATCGGCCACAATCTGTATGTGATGGCGGAGCTGAAAGTGCCGCTGATCGCCACCATCATCGGCGAAGGCGGCTCCGGCGGCGCGCTGGCGATTGCCGTGGCCGACCAGGTGCTGATGCTGCAATACGCGACCTACTCGGTGATCTCGCCGGAAGGCTGCGCCTCGATTCTGTGGAAGACCTCGGAGCGTGCGGCCGATGCGGCCGAAGCGCTGGGCCTGACCGCGCACCGCCTGAAAGCGATTGGCCTGATCGACAAGATCGTCAGCGAACCGCTGGGCGGCGCGCACCGCGATCCGAAGCAGATGGCCACCTTGCTGAAACGCGCGCTGGCCGACTCGCTGCGCCAGTTCCACGGCATGAAGACCAAAGACCTGCTGGAAGCCCGTCACGAGAAGCTGATGAGCTACGGTAAATTCAAAGAAACCACGCCGCAGGAATAAAAAATTGGGCACCGGCCTGCGCCGGTGCGACGATGCCTGCACCGTCGTACCGGCGCAGGCCGGTACCCAATCAAATCACCGGGAGCCCGCGCACGCGCCGCTCCCGGTTTGCATTTTCGGAGCCACCATTGAAGCAGCAAAAGCCAACGATCACGTCCACGTTTGAACAAGCAGTCACCGCCGCCCGCGCCGGTGCGCCGCGCATCGCCATCGCCCTCAGCGGCGGCCTGGACTCCTCGGCCTTGCTGCACCTCGCCCACGCCTACGCGCAGCGGCACGAACTGACGCTGTGCGCCTTCCACATCCACCACGGCCTCAGCCCCAACGCCGACGCCTGGCTGGCTCATTGCGAACAACAATGCGCCGCGCTCAACGTCTCGTTCGAATCCCGCCGCATCCAGCTGCAAGACGCCAAAAAATCCGGCACCGAAGCCGCCGCCCGCAAAGCCCGCTACGCCGCCCTCGGCGCCTTGTGCCGCGAGCACAATGTCCAACTGCTGCTGACCGCCCACCACCTTGACGACCAAGCCGAAACCGTCCTGCTGCAACTGCTGCGCGGCTCCGGTCCCGCCGGCCTATCGGGCATGGACGCCGCCAACACTGCGGCCAGTCTGCTGCAAAACGAAAACCTCGTGATGGCCCGGCCACTGCTGCAAGCATCGCGCAAGCAGCTGGAAAGCTACGTCAGCCAGCACAACATCGCCCACATCCACGACGAATCCAACGACGATCCGCGCTACGCCCGCAACGCGCTGCGTCACACCGTCATGCCGGCGCTGGAGCAGCACTTCCCCGGTTTCCAGGAACGTTTCGCCCGCAGCGCCCAGCACGCCCAATCGGCCACGCGCCTGCTGACCGAACTGGCCGAGCAAGACCTGGCCGCCACGCAAGACGGCGACCAGCTCGACATCAGCAAGCTGCGCGCCCTGAGCCAGGACCGCGCCTACAACCTGCTGCGTCACTGGTTCGCCACGCGCGGCTACAGCATGCCGAGTACCGCCTGGCTCGCCGAAATGCTGACCCAGCTGCTGGAAGCCAAATACGACGCCCAGCTGCTGGTCACGCATCCCGACTGTCACGTGCGCCGCTACCGCGACCGCCTGCACCTGACGCCCAAGCTGGAAGACCTCGAAGGCACGCGCGAAGACCAGTTCGACGACAAGCCCGGCACGGGCTTCACCTGGAACGGCGAAACCGAGCTGGCTTTCCCGGCGTACGGCGGTGTGCTGCACTTCGAGGCGGCGGAAGAGGGCTTCGATCCCGACTGGCTGCGCGCGCAACAATTGCTGATCGAATTCCGCCGCGGCGGCGAAAAACTCAAGCTGGCCCCAAACCGTCCCACCCGGCCGGTGAAATACCACTATCAGGCACTGAACATCCCCGCCTGGGAGCGCGGCCGGCTGCCGGTTGTCAAAAATGCCAGCCACCTGTTGTACGCCGCCGGCATCGGCATGGACTGTCTGCACGTGGGGGGCGGAGCAGGGCGGGTGCGTCTGCGCTGGCAAGCTGTATAGACATTGAGGCGCTTTCTGCCGAATTTTGTATGTAGATATGTCTATTCAGTATGACTTTATGAGTTTTTCGACTTGTTATTTTGCACTGCGACAGGTAGAGTTAAGGGTTCCATTTACCTTTATTTGAGCGGAAAACTCACTGTTATGGCTTTAATCGTGCACAAATATGGCGGTACGTCGATGGGTTCGACGGACCGTATCAAGAACGTCGCGCGGCGTGTCGCCAAGTGGCATGACGCCGGGCACCGCATTGTGGTGGTCCCGTCGGCAATGTCGGGCGAGACCAACCGCCTGATCGCCCTGGCCAAGGAAATTCAAGCCCAGCCAGATCCACGCGAACTGGACATGATCGCCTCGACCGGCGAACAAGTGTCCGTCGGCCTGCTGTCGATGGCGCTGCAAGCGATCGGCAAGAAAGCCGTGGCGTACGCCGGCTGGCAAGTTGCGATTAAAACCGATTCCGCCTACACCAAAGCCCGTATCCAGTCGATCGACAACGACAAGGTCAACCGTGACCTGGACGACGGCAAAATCGTCATCATCACCGGCTTCCAGGGTGTGGATGAGGAAGACAACATCACCACGCTGGGCCGTGGCGGTTCAGACACCTCGGCCGTGGCGATCGCCGCCGCGATGAAAGCCGACGAATGCCTGATCTTCACCGACGTTGACGGCGTTTATACCACCGACCCGCGCGTGGTGTCGGAAGCGCGCCGCCTGAAAGCCATCACCTTTGAAGAAATGCTGGAACTGGCGTCGCTGGGCTCGAAAGTGCTGCAGACCCGTTCGGTGGAATTCGCCGGCAACTACCGCGTGCCGACCCGCGTTCTGTCGTCGCTGACCGACCCGATGCTGGACATCGAAGAAGAAGCCAACTCCGGCACCCTGATCTCGTTTGAGGAAGATACACACATGGAACAAGCAGTCATCTCCGGTATCGCGTTCAACCGCGATGAAGCCAAAATCACCGTGCTGGGCGTGCCAGACCGTCCGGGCGTGGCCTACCACATCCTGGGCCCGGTGGCCGATGCCAACATCGAAGTGGACATGATCATCCAGAACCAGTCGGTGGATGGCAAGACCGACTTCACCTTCACCGTGCCGCGCAACGACTTCCAGTGCGCGCTGGACGTGCTGAACGGTTCGAAGGAATCGCTGGGCGCCGCCAGCATCGCCGGCGACGCCAAAGTATCGAAGATCTCGGTGGTGGGCGTGGGCATGCGTTCGCACGTGGGCGTGGCCTCGAAGATGTTCCGCACCCTGTCGGAAGAGGGCATCAACATCATGATGATCTCGACCTCGGAAATCAAGATTTCCGTGTTGATCGACGAGAAATACATGGAACTGGCCGTGCGCGCGCTGCACAAGGCGTTCGAACTGGAAAAGGCTTAAATTTTTCCAAAAAACCGCCATGTTGCCTTGACCAAACGGGTCGCGGTCTATACTATGGCGGTCGTCTGCTTCACGGCGGACATAGTTGAGCAATCGACTAGGAGACGTGGCCGAGTGGCCGAAGGCACTTCCCTGCTAAGGAAGCATACGGGCAAAACCTGTATCGTGGGTTCGAATCCCACCGTCTCCGCCAGGAACATCGAAACCCGTCGACTTCTTTGAGGTTGGCGGGTTTTCCTTTATGGTTTAACGACTTAGCAGCGCCCCGCGGCGCGTGGGCATAGCATCGGAAGGGGAGACATGTCCGATAAAGGAATCCGAAAGGTCGTGATTGTCGGCGGCGGTACGGCCGGCTGGATGACGGCCGCGCCGCTGGCGCTCAGGCTGGGGGGGCGTTGCGAGATCGTGCTGGTCGAGTCGCCTGAAATCGGCACCGTCGGCGTGGGCGAAGCGACGCTGCCGACCATCCGCTACTACAATCTCGACCTCGGCCTGGACGACGCCGATTTCGTCAGGAAGACGCAGGCGACCTTCAAGCTCGGCATCGAGTTCAAGGATTGGGGGCACGTCGGCAACCGCTTCTTCCACGGTTTCGGCGATTTCGGCCCCCCGATCCAGAATCGTCCGGCCTATATGTACTGGCTGCGCCTGTCGCGCGCCTTCAAGGATATGCCGTCCTACGAACAATGGTCGATGGCGACGGCGATGGCGCGCAACAATCGCTTCATACCGCAGCACGATGGGATGCCATCCATCACCGACGCCTATAACTACGCCTACCATTTCGACGCCGGCCTGTACGCCGCCTATTTGCGCGACTATGCCATGCGCCGCGGCGTGGAGCGGATCGAAGGCATGATCGACGGCGTCGAACAGCACCCCGAGACCGGCTTCATCACCGCCCTCAAGCTACGCGACGGGCGCCGCGTGGAAGGTGACCTGTTTGTCGATTGTTCCGGCTTCCGCGGCCTGTTGATCGAAGGCGTGTACAAGGCCGGTTACGACGACTGGAGCGCCATGCTGCCTTGTAACAGCGCGCAGGCCGTGCCGTGCGCCAAGGCGGGGCCGCTCACGCCGTACACCACATCGACCGCCAGGAGCGCCGGCTGGACCTGGCGCATCCCGCTGCAGCACCGCACCGGCAACGGCCATGTGTACTGCAACGGCTTCACCAGCGACGAGGAAGCGGGGCGCGTCCTGCTGGACGGCCTGGACGGCGAGGCGCTCGACACGCCGCGCCAGCTGCGCTTTACCACCGGCCGGCGCCGCAAGTCCTGGATCAAGAACTGCGTGGCCATCGGTTTGTCGAGCGGCTTTCTTGAACCGCTCGAATCGACCAGTATCAACATCATCGAGCTGGCGGTCGGCTGGCTGCTCCAGTATTTCCCGAGCCGCGATTTCCGGCCCGAGCTGGCCGACGAGTTCAACCGCCTGATCGCGGAGCGCTTCGAATTCGTGCGCGACTTCATCGTCCTGCACTACAAGGTCACCAGCCGGGCCGACTCGGAATTCTGGCGCTACTGCGCCAACATGCCGATTCCGGACTCGCTGCGGCACCAGATCGAGCTGTTCCGCGAAACCGGGCGCGTGGTCGTCTACGATCCGCAGGGCTTCGGCACGCCGTCCATCGTCTCCCTGCTGATGGGGCTGGGCGTGGTGCCCAAGCAGGACGATCCGCTGATCGACACCATGCAGTTCGACCAACTGCTGGCGCATTTCGCCAGCCGGCGCGAGATGATTGCGCAGACAGTCAAGGCGATGCCGGAGCATGCCGACTACCTGTCCCGGCTCAGCGGGGGCGGCATGAGGCATACTTGACCAAACGACCACCGCCCTATACTATGTCGCACGTCAGTTCTGCGCTTGCGGAAACGACATAGTTGAGCAATCGACTAGGAGACGTGGCCGAGTGGCCGAAGGCACTTCCCTGCTAAGGAAGCATACGGGCAAAACCTGTATCGTGGGTTCGAATCCCACCGTCTCCGCCAGAACAAAACAAAAAAGCCTCCCCTGGGAGGCTTTTTTCTTGGACGCTACTCACCGCTGCCCTGGCGGTGGCATGTACTCAGCCTGCCGGGCGCCGCCGCGCACCACCGCAAATCCCGAGCCCCGCTCGACCACCGACCCCTCCCTTTTGTGGCATACTGCCGCGCTTTGACGTTGATGCGATGTCAAATATGCAAACCGGTCCACAAGACCCGATTAAAACAATAGCGGAGGAGTAGTAGTGAGTATTTTCAGGACGAAGGATTTCGATGCCATGCGCGCCACCAGCGCCAGTGGTGGTTTGAAAAAAGTGCTTGGCCCGGTCGATCTGGTGTTGATGGGGATAGGCGCCATTGTCGGCACCGGCATTTTTGTGCTGACCGGCAGCGGCGCCACGACCGCCGGCCCGGCCCTGGCGCTGTCCTTCGTGGTGGCTGCTTTTGCCTGCGGCTTCGCCGCGCTGTGCTACGCCGAATTCGCCTCCATCCTGCCGGTCGCCGGCGGCATCTACACCTACAGCTACGCCATCCTCGGCGAACTGGTGGCCTGGATGATCGGCTGGGACCTGATCCTTGAATACGGCCTGGTGACCTCCGCCGTGTCGGTCGGCTGGTCCGGCTACTTCCAGTCGCTGCTGAGCGGCTTTGGCTTGACCATCCCGGCCGCATTGTCGGCCGCGCCGGGCGCGATTCCGGGCGTGACCACCTTCTTCAACCTGCCGGCCTTCCTGATCATGATGACGCTGACCGTCATGTTGTCGCTCGGCGTGCGTGAATCGGCGCGCATCAACAACATCATGGTGGTGGTGAAGATCAGCGTAGTGCTGCTGTTCATCCTGGTTGGCGCGCGCCATGTGGCGCCGGCCAACTGGCATCCGTTCATGCCATATGGCGTCAACGGCGTGATGAGCGCGGCGGCGCTGGTGTTCTTCGCCTTCATCGGCTTTGATGCCGTCACCACGGCGGCCGAAGAGGTGAAAAATCCCAAGCGCGATCTGCCGATCGGCATCATCGGTTCGCTGGCCGTGTGCACGGTGCTGTATGTGATCGTCACCGCCATCATGACCGGCATCGTGCCGTTCACCCAATTCAAGGGCGTCGATCACCCGGTCTCGCTGGCGCTGCAGTTCGCCGGCGAAAGCTGGTTTGCCGGTTTCGTCGACCTCGGCGCCATCCTGGGCATGAGCACGGTGATTCTGGTGATGGCCTTCGGCCAGAGCCGCGTGCTGTACGCGATGTCGCGCGACGGCCTGCTGCCGAAAAAACTGTCGGTGCTGAACGGCGCCGGCACGCCGGTGGTGGCGACCTGGCTGGTGGGCCTGGTGTTCGGCCTGCTGGGTGCGCTGGTGCCGCTGCAAGTGCTGGGCGAGCTGGCCAACATCGGCACCCTGGCCGCCTTCTGCCTGGTGTCGCTGGCGGTGATCGTGCTGCGCAAGCAACGTCCCGACCTGCCGCGCGCCTTCCGTTGCCCCGGCGTGCCGGTGATCCCGGTGCTGGCCATCCTGTTCTGCGGCGCGCTGATGATTTTCCTCAGCGCCGTGACCTGGATCGCTTTCATTGCCTGGCTGCTGATTGGCCTGGTGGTGTACTTCCGCTATGCCCGCCATCACTCGGTATTGAACCAGCTGTGAAATTTCGCTGAGGCTGTTGGCAATTATCATAATTGCCGGCAACCGGCGCGGCGGTCACAATTTCATGCAAAATAGGAGACTCCTGCATGAAATTTTCCAATCTCAGAATTACCTCCAGGCTGGGCCTGGCATTGAGCGGTTTGATGTTATTGATCGGGACCGCTGGCGCCAGCGAGCCGATGGCGCGCTTGCCGGGCGAAGACCCGGCGGCGCGCATCGAATGGTGGCGCGGCGCGCGCTTCGGCATGTTCATTCACTGGGGCCTGTACTCGATACCGGGACGCGGCGAATGGGTGCAATGGAACGAACAGATTCCGCTGAACGAATACGCCAAGCTGGCCGGGCAATTCAACCCGTCCGCAGTGGATTTCGACAGCTGGGCCGAGGTGGCCAAGGCCGCCGGCATGAAGTACATGGTGCTGACCTCCCGCCATCACGACGGCTTTGCCTTGTTTGACGACGGCGCCAATCCTTATACCAGCGTGACCACCGCCGCCCATCGCGATCTGGTGGGCGATTACGTGAAGGCGGTGCGCAAGGCCGGCCTGGGCGTCGGTCTGTACTATTCGCCAATGGACTGGCGTTTCCCCGGTTACTTCTTCCCCGACATGCAGCGCGAAAGCGCCGAAGCCATGCGCGCCCAGTACCACCGCCAGGTGGAAAAGCTGATGAGCAACTACGGCAAGATCGACGTGTTGTGGTTCGACGGCGGCGAAACCGACTGGTTGAACTTCGGTTCCGACTGGAAGAGTACAGGCGCGCCCGCCACGAAGCGTCCGTACGGCCAGCATTACCAGGGCGGCTTCAGCTGGCAGCACGAACAGATGTACTCCACCATTCGCCGCTTGCAGCCCCAAGTGATCATGAATGGCCGCGCCGACATGCCGGAAGACTTCCACTCGCGTGAAGGCGACGGCGCGCTGGGCGACTTCGACAACCAGAAGCCGTGGGAGCTGTGCACCACCATCGCCGGCGCCTGGGGCTATCAGGCCGATGCGCAACCGCAGCCGCTCAAGCACTACATCCAGCTGCTGGCCAAGGTGGCGGGGCGCGACGGCAACCTGCTGCTGAATGTCGGCCCGCGCGCCGACGGCCGCATCGATCCGCCGCAAGTGGCGCGCCTGCGCGAAATCGGCGCATGGCTGGGCAAGTATGGCGAGAGCATTTACGACACGCGCGGCGGCCCCTTCCTGCCGGCGCAGTACGGCGCCTCTACACACCGTGGCAACACCATCTATGTGCACGTGCTGGACTGGCCGAAAGGCAAGCTGATGCTGCCGTCGATCCCGGCCAAGATCGTGCGGGCCTCGGTGCTGGGCGGCGCGGCAGCCGCCTTCAGCCAGACTGCCAATGGCATCGAGCTGTCCGTGCCGGCCGCCGCCCGCAGCGATATGGATACGGTGATCGCGCTTGAACTGGACAGCCCGGCCAGCACCATCCGCCCGGTGCCGGTATCGTCCCGCTGACGTCAGCCTGGTGCTTTCCTGCTGCGCAGGCTGAGCGATAGTGCCGATACCAGGAAGTAAAAGGCGCCGAATCCCGCATAACCGGCCAGGGTGGCGATGGCGGGAACGGCCGCCTGTTGCGCCTGGAAGATGAAGGCCGTCCCGGCGAGTGCGGACTGGGCGCCGCTCAGCACCATCGCCCATTGCGCGCCGTGGTGCTTCCAGCGGCGCAGCGCCGTTGCCAGTTGCAATAGTCCCGACAGGATCGCCCACACGCCAAACACCGCCAGCACGCGGTGCATATCGGGCAGGGCCACGCACACGGCCAGCGCCACCAGCAGGCTGGCGCCGGCGTTGAGCTGCTGTGTGCGGTTTTGCGCCAGGCCGCCGCTACGCATGCCGTCCAGCACATTCGCCAGCGCATCCCAGGCCGGATAGAGCACCAGCAGCACGGCGGCCAGCCACGGCGTGTGGGCTGCGACGCCAAGTGCGGCCAGCACCCAGACGATGGAAACCGTGGCGCGGATAAAGTAATACGTCTTCAGCCAGTTTTCTTGCGAGTTTAGCATTTTCATTTCCTTCCTACTAGTTGGTAGGCTTGGTGGGTTAAAAAAAAGCGGCCTTATGCCGCCAGGCGTTCCAGCTGGGCCGTCATGATGGCGCCAAAGATATCGGCATCGCCATAGGCGCGGGCCGACAGCATGGCGCCGTGCACGCTCGCCATGAAAGCCTCCGCCTCAAGGCGCGCCGACTTGTCCAGGGCAATCACACCCTGCTGCACGCCGCGGTCGAGCACGGACGCCAGCCAGCCGGACAGGAAGCGGAAATAGGCGCGGATCTCCAGCGCCAGTTCGCCCGGCAGGGCCGGCAGCTCGCTGGCCAGCAGGGCGCATACGCAGAACGGCGCGCTGGCGTCGCCGATGCAGGTCTTCCAGTAGCCGATATAGGCTTGCAGCTGGTCGTAGGGGCCGCTTATATGCTGCTCCAGGCGCTGCACACCTTCCTCGGTTTGCTGGCGATAGCGGGCGAGCAGGGCCAGCACCAGATCCACCTTGGCGGGGAAATGGTGGTGGATGCTGGCCTTGCGAATACCGACCACGTCCGCGATATCGGCGTAGCTGAAACCGTTGTAACCGCCACGCACAATCAGCGTTTGCGCGCAGGACAAAATGGCGTCGGAAGTGGTCGATACTTTGTTCATGGACGATAGCCTACCTTCTGGTAGGTAAGGAGTCAAGCCTTATTTGCCGTCCTCCTCGATGATGGCCAGGTCCCATGGCGCCAGCGTCAGCTTGTCGTTGGCGGCCACGCGGCGGTTGGTCAGCAGGTTGACGCCACCCTTGTGCGGATAGCTGAAGCTGGCCTCGGCGCCGGAATAGTTGAAGTAGTAGCGCACCTGCTGTTTGTAGCCGTTGACGCCGCTGCGGGTGCGGATGGCCGGCGGCAACTGCTGGTCGGCGCCGATCAGGCCCAGTTCCTGCAGCGACGATTGCAACACGGCCTTCTGCAGTTTGTCGGACAGATACGTGCCTTCGTAGACCACCTTGCCCGCGCCGTGCTGGTTGGCGGTGATGGCCGGCCAGCGGCCGAAGAACTGGTGGTCGTACCAGGCCAGCGCCTTGGCCGTGTCCAGTTGCAGGAATTCAGCCCAGTACTGCACCTTGTTGTCGCCGCCGGCCTGGAATGGGTCGCCCTTGAGCGTCAGGGGCTGCGCCAGATTGGAGAATTCCTGGTAGTGGAAGCCCAGCGCCTCGCGCAGCGGGCCCGGCGCCATGGTCCAGCGCACCGCCGCGTTTTCGTTGGCAAAGCCGCTCTTGAAGGTCATTACCACATGGCCGCCCTTGCGCACATAGTCGGAGATGCGCTGCAGCAGGGCGTCGTCGGCGATGTACAGGGCAGGGACCACCAGCAGCTTGTAGGACGAGAAATCGGCGCTGTCCGGGAAGACGAAATCGGCGCCCACGTTCAGATCGTACAGCGCGCGGTGCATCTGGCGCACCAGGCCGCCATAGTCGGCCTTGGTGCCGCCGCCGCCCCATTGCGAGTCCTTGGCGAACGGCATGTCGTTGAGGGCGTTGAGCGAATCGCGGCTCCACAGGATGGCCACGTCGTTGTGCAGCTTGAGGTTGACCAGGCGCGGGCCGATTTTCTTCAGTTCGTTGCCGGTGCGGCTCATCTCGGCATAGGCGCGGTTCGGCTCCAGATCGTGCGACAGCACGCCTTTCCAGTAGGTTTCCTGGTTGGCGTGGACCGAGGCCCAGTGCCAGTATTCGACCATGTTGGCGCCGTTGGCCAGGTGGGTGTAGACGTCCTGACGGAACTGGCCGTCATACGGCGGGTACTGGAACGAGGAACTCCAGTCGGTGGTCTGGGCATTGGTCTCGGTCACCAGGAAATTGCTGCGCTTGAGCGAGCGCGTGAAGTCGGCATCCAGCGCCTGGGCGCCGCCGTTGTAGTACTCGCTCTGGTTCCAGTGGTAGATGTTCACCGCCGGCATGTCGAGCGCGCGCGCCACGGCGCCCTCGTTGACGTCGCCGTGCATGGAGCCGGCGAAGTCGTGGGTCACAAACTGGCGCGGCGAGGCGCATTCGCGGATCAGGGCGGCTTGCCAGGACAGGAAATCGGTCACCCGCATCTGGCCCCAGCGCGACCATTCCAGCTTGTAGCCGGTGCTTTGGGCGCCGTCCGGGCGCGGCAGGTCGACCCAGCTGTGCAGGTCCTGGCCCCAGTAATTGAGGAACCACGCCTTGCTGAGGTTTTCCGGCGTGCCGAATTTCTTTTCCAGATAATGCTGGAAGCGGAGGAAAACATCGTCGTTGGCGGCGCCGTAGGTGCCGGTCTCGTTGTCCACCTGCCAGCCGATCACGTTCGGGTTATCCTTGTAGCGGGCGGCGATCTTGCGGATCAGGCGTTCGGCGTAGAAGCGGTAGGCCGGCGCGTCGGTGTTCATGTTCTGGCGCATGCCGTAGGTGCTGGACGTGCCGTTCAGCTTGCGCGCCAGAATTTCCGGATGCTGCTTTGCCATCCACGCCGGAATCGAATACGTTGGCGTGCCTATGATGACCTTGATGCCGGCCTTGCCCATGGCCTCGATCACGCGGTCCATCCAGGCATATTCGAAACGGCCGTCTTCCGGCTCCCACAAGCTCCAGGTGGATTCGCCGAGGCGCACCACGTTGAAGCCGGCCTCCTTCATCATCTGCACGTCTTTTTCAAGACGCTCATAGGGCATGTACTCGTGGTAGTAGGCCGCGCCGTACAGCACGGTAGGGAATTCGGGCGGGGCGGCGGCGGCCAGCTGCGCGCCGGCCAGCATGCACGCCAACGAGAGCAGGGTACGTTTCAGCATTCGGTATCTCCATCGTTATTTTGATCATCGACGATTGTGACGATATGTAGCGCTCCTGCGCAATTATGAAAATCGCCAAGTCGTCGCATAATTTGTCCCGGTTGTGCAATTTCATTGCGCTTTTCAACGTTTTTAGCAATTGCCGGAGGCGCGCGCCGGTCTCACAATGACGTCGAAATCATTGCACCTCCAAGTGCCCTTTACCGGACTCTCTTATCCGGTTTCCGGACGGCCACGGCCGTCCTTTTTTTTTTAACGGCCGCGCCGCCGAACTGGACGCGCAGCCATAGTTGTTCGGTTTATTGGTCGGCGACCGGTACGCCGAAATCAGGCGTGCCGTCGCTGCGCCAATGGATGAGCTGGGCGCGGGTGTGGCGGTTGGGATCGTTCAGCGGATCGCCCTTGATATCGCGGTAATTGCGCGCATGGTAGACCAGCACGTCTTGCTTGCCGTCCGGCGTGGTGGTGAAGGCGTTATGGCCCGGGCCGTACTGACCGTTGGCGGCGCTGCTGGTAAACACCGGCAGCGGCGATTTTTTCCACGCCGCCGGATCGAGCAGATTGGCCGAGGCATCCGCCGTCAGCATACCCAGCGCGTAGTTGGCATCGGTCTTGCTGGCCGAGTAGGTCAGGAACACGCGGCCGTTCTTTACCAGCACCGCCGGCGCTTCGTTGACGTTGAAACCTATCCGCTCCCATGCGTACTCCGGCTTGCTCAGCAGGACTGCTGGGCCGGTGATCGATACCGGGCTGTCCATCTTCGCCATGTAGATGGCCGTCAGGTGTTCTGCCAGAGACGCCGGCCGTTGCGTCCACACCAGATAGCGTTGCGCGCCGAGCGCAAAGGTGGTGGCGTCCAGCGAGAACGATTCCCAGCCGGTCTTGATCTGGCCGCGCTCCGTCCATTCGCCTTCCATGGGATTGGCGGACGCGTTCTCCAGCACATACAAACGAATGTCGAACGGCGCATCGGCGCGGCCGGCCGTGAAGTACAAATACCATTTGCCATCGATGTAGTGGATCTCCGGCGCCCAGATGTTGGCGCTCATCGCGCCGCCGGCGTGCTTGCGCCAGACGGTCTTGACATCGGTCTTGCCCAGTTCATCGAGGTCGCGCACGCGCCGCAGTTCAATGCGGTCGTATTCCGGCACGGTGGCGGTAAAGTAGTAATAGCCATCGCTGTGCAGCATCACCTGCGGATCGGCGCGCTGCGGCACCAGCGGATTATTGAATGCCGATGCGTCGGCGATCATCAGTGCGCCGGCAAGCACGCAAATCAGGCGAATCATTTCATGTCTCCTTGGGTGTTTTCAAAGCATAATGTGACGAAATCGCAGCAGCCACCAATAACTTTTTATCTTTGGGCGATAACTTTTACAACAGAGGAGACTTCATGAGGTTATTTCGCGCGGTCGCACTGATCGCAATGTGTATGGCCGGCCTGGCGGCGCAGGCGCAGTCTGTGAAGGTCACCGGCGGCCAGATCGCCGGCACGCATGCGGATGGAATGAACACCTATTTCGGCGTTCCCTACGCGGCGGCGCCGGTCGGCAACTTGCGTTGGCGCGCGCCGCAACCGGTGACGCCATGGAAGGGCGTGCGGCAGGCGACCAGTTTCTCCGCCGCGTGCGCGCAAACGGCGGTGTGGGTCACCGATCCCAAAAGCGAAGACTGCCTGTATCTGAATATCTGGGCGCCGGAGAAGGCGGACAAGCTGCCGGTGCTGGTGTGGATACATGGCGGCGGCTACTACGGCGGCACCGGTTCGCAACCCGGCTTCAACGGCGCCAACCTCGCCAGGCGCGGGGCCATCGTTGTGACCATCAACTACCGTCTTGGCATCTTCGGCTTCTTTGCGCATCCTGAATTGAAAGACGAGTCGGGCAATCAGGGCTTGCGCGACCAGATCGCCGCGCTGCACTGGGTGAAGAACAATATCGCAGCCTTTGGCGGCGACGCCGGCCGCGTGACCATCTTCGGCGAATCGGCGGGCGGTATCTCGGTGGCCATCCTGACCGCATCGCCGATGGCGAAAGGCCTGTTCCATCGCGCTATCGCCCAAAGCGGCAATGCCGGCTGGCCGATGAATCCCGGTGAAAACGAGCCTTATCAGCAGAAGCGCGTGGAAGCCACCGGCGTGGCGCTGGCCAAAACCGTCGGCGCAAAGAACCTGGCCGCGTTGCGTGCGATGAGCGTGGAGGCCTTGCAGAAGCAGCCGTGGAGTGCGCGCGTCAGCGTGGACGGCCATGTGCTGCGCGAAGACCAGACCAGCCTTTATCGCGGCCATCGCCAGAACGACGTGCCGCTGCTGGTGGGCTGGAACGCGGAAGAGGGCAAGGATCTGGCGCCGGAAATCCTCAACACTAGCGAGTTCACCGCTGCGCGCTACAAGGAACTGGCGACCAAGCTGCTGGGCCATACGCCATCGGGCGATTTGCTGGCCGCCTATCCCGGCGCCACCGATGCGCAGGCCAAGGCCTCGCTTGACCAGCTGACCACCGACTGGTGGGGCTGGCGCAAAGTGTACTGGGCTGGCCTGCAAGCGAAGTATGGCGGCTCGAAAGCGTACGTCTATTACTTCACCCATCGCCCGGCGGAACCGGCCACGCCGTGCGGTTATGGCTGCGGCGCTGGCCACGGCGCGGAAATCCGCTATGTGTTCGATAACCTCGACCAGGACAAGCGCCAGTGGAGCGCCGCAGACCGCCAGACGGCGGCGCGCATGGCCGACGCCTGGGTAGAATTCGCCCGCAGCGGCAGCCTGCCGGATTGGACGCCATATGACGGCTCCAGCGCGTCCATCGTGCGCATCGGCGAAGGCAAGGACAAGCTGCCGGACTTCTCGCTGTTCCAGTAATCAGGCCGCAGGCCGGTAGTCGTCCGGGCACAGCACCGGCACCTGCAGGCACACGCTCTTGGTCGGCAGTACGGCCGACCATTTCCGGATCAGATCGCGGTAGGCCGTGCCCACCGGGCGGATCTTGCGCTCCAGGTCGTACAGGCCGAGTGGATTGACCACGCCTTTATCCTCGCGCAGCGCGCAATCCCAGTCGACCTGGTCGGTGAGTGAATACCAGGTGAAGCCGACGATGGGCACGCCGCTGTTGCGCACGCACAGCACGTTGGCCCACTCCTTGCGCAGCCAGCGCACCGCCTCGTCGCCGCTGGCGCCCTGGCAGAGATTGGTTTCGGTGTGCATCACCGGCAGGCCGTAGCGGCTGCAATATTGTTCGGTGATGGTGGCATAGCCGAACACTTCCCCCGATCCCCAGCTGGTGCCGTCGCTGGCGACGTAGTGCTCGTTGGTCTGGTAATAATCGTTGCCCATGATGCAGTGGTGCTTGAGATTGTTGTGCATGAAGAAGTCGTATTCATCGCGTGTCATGCCGTTTTGCATCAGGTATTCGTACATGACGGAGTCGACCCGGCGGCCGTAGTTGAGGTCGAGCGACAGGAAGCGGCGCGCGTTCATGGCTTCGGCCGGCCCGATGGCATCCGGATTCTCGGCATGGAAATATTCGCTCGACTCGCTTTGCACGAACAGCGCTTCCGGCTGCACCTTGAGGATGGCGTGCATGGCCAGCACATTGGCCTTGACCAGATGCTTGAGCGCGGTGACGAAGGCGCGGTCGTCGCTCATCTGCTCGTTCCACCAGCCGTACAGCGCGGAGAAGCGGGCGCAGATCGACATCTCGTTGACCGGCGTGTACAGCTGCAGCCACGGGTAGCGCTGGGCGAAGGCGCGGGAGTAATCGGCGAACAGGGCGGGGAAGTCGGGATTCTGGAAATTGCCGAGCCAGTCGGGCAGGCCGAAGTGGCACAGGTCGACAATCGCGACCATGTTACGGCGCCGCAGTTCGTTCAGGGTCTCGTCGGCAAAGGCCCAGTCGTAGCGGTCCGGTCCCAGCCAGGTGGTGTGCAGCGGCGGCCCGTAGCGCAGCGCGGCCACGCCCAGGTCCTGCACCAGATCGAAGTCGGTTTGCCAATGGCGGTAATGGCCGCATTTTTCCATCTCATCCACACGCGTGCGGCCTTGATGGATGGTGGGATTGCTGTTCTCGATACCGGTGGCGAAGATAAATCGACGCAGCATGATGGCTCCTTGCGGTCAGCCACCATGCTAGCGGAGATGCTGCGGCTCCGGCGTCCGTTTGCAGGTTAAAAAAATGCCCGCGCGAGGCGGGCATGCAAAGAAGGAAGGGAAAAGGATTAGCCGGCTTGCTCGTCCGGGAAGGCGTTGGTGGCTTTCGAGCCCCATACGGCGTAGAACAGGACGTACAGTTCGCAGGCGGCCGTCAGCAGGAAGGAGCGCTGCAGGCCGACAGTATCGGCCAGCCAGCCCTGCACCACCACCAGCGCGCCGCCGGCGATGGCCATGATCAGCAGGCCGGCGCCTTCTTCGGTCAGCGGGCCCAGGCCCTTGATGCCCAGCGTGAAAATGGTCGGGAACATCACCGAGTGGAACAGGCCGACCGAAATCAGCGCCCACATGGCGACGCTGCCGGTGCCCATAGCCGCCACCATCATCACCACGAAGGCGCCCAGAGCGCAGAAGGCCAGCACGCGCTCGGCGGTGGTTTTGTTCATGGCCCAGGCGCCGGCGAAACGGCCGACCAGCATGCCGCCCCACAGCAGGAACAGATAGTGCGCGCCTTGCTCGTGAGACAGGCCGCCGATTTCCGGCTGGCCGGTGAAGTTGATGAACAGGTTGGCCACGCCAATCTCGGCGATCAGGTAGATGAAGATGGCGGGAATGCCGAGCACCAGGTTGCGGTGCTTCCACAGCGACAGCTTGGCGCGCTCGGCCTCGGAGACGCGGCCGGTCGAGCTGTGGTGCATGGCCGGCATCTTGAAGCGCGCGATCACCAGTGCCAGAATCACCAGCACGGCGGCGACGATCAGGTAGGGCAGTTGCACCGCCTGCGCATCGGCCAGTTTTTCAGCCTGGGTCAGCACGTGGCCGGCTTCGGCGGTGCCGGAGGCGGAGCGGCCCAGGATCAGGTATGCGCCAAACAGCGGCGCCAGCGTGGCGCCCAGCGAGTTGAACGCCTGCACCAGATTCAGGCGCGAGGAGGCGGTTTCCGGCGAGCCCAGCACGGCCACATACGGGTTGGCCGACACTTGCAGCAGGGTGATGCCGCAGGCGATCACGAACAGCGCAACCAGCGTGACGCCATAGGAGGGCAGTCGCGCCGCCGGGATCATCAGCAAGGCGCCCACCGCCATCATGCACAGGCCGAACACCATCGATTTTTGATAGCCGATGCGCTCGATCAGGCGGGCCGAGGGAATCGACGCAAAGAAGTAGGCAATAAACCACACCGATTCGATCAGCGTGGTCTGGGTGTAGTTCAGGTCGAACACGCTGCGCAGGTGCGGCAGCAGGGTGTTGTTGATGACGGTGATAAAGCCCCAGGTGAAGAACAGGCTGGTCAGCAGCGACAAGACCGCGCGCGAGCTGGTGGCATGGGATGGCGACGACAGGGTGCTGGTCGCACTGGGCATAGGAGCGGGCATGAAGTGTCTCTGGTAGTTTTCTTGATACTGAATGCTATCTCAGCGCTGATACGATCTCCAATGCCAAAAACGCCGGGAACAATAATAATTCGGCATAGGTCGGGAGAAACCGCGGTCTTGGTACGCTGGCGCACGGTGGCGCCTATGGCAGACTCGCAGAATCGGTCCTTGTCACCACGAGGACTGCGCCATGAAACAGGACACACCCGAACCACACACGGACACGGCCGGCGGCTGGGGCTCGCTCAAGGAGGTGGGGGCGGCGCTGCTGCATGAGCAGCTGGGGTTCGGCGACACGAAACTGTTGCTGCGCCAGAACAAGCCCGACGGCTTTGCCTGTGTCAGCTGCGCCTGGGCCAAGCCCGCCCACCCCCATCCGTTCGAGTTCTGCGAGAGCGGTGCCAAAGCCACCGCCTGGGAGCTGACCGGCAAGCGCTGCGAGCCGTCGTTTTTCCAGCAGCATACGGTCAGCGAGTTGCTGGCGTGGAGCGATTACCAGCTGGAATCGGTAGGGCGCCTGACCGCGCCGCTGCGCTGGGACGCCGCCAGCGACCGCTATCTGCCGGTCGACTGGGACAGCGCTTTCGCGGAAATCGGCCGTGAGTTGCAGGCGCTGCGGGCGGTATCGCCAGGCAGCGCGGTGTTTTACAGCTCCGGCCGCGCCTCGCTGGAGGCGTCGTATATGTACCAGCTGTTCGCCCGGCTGTACGGCAATAACAACCTGCCGGACAGTTCGAATATGTGCCACGAAAGCACCTCGGTGGCTCTGCCCAGGACGATAGGCGTGCCGGTCGGTACGGTAACGCTGGACGATTTCGAGCTGGCCGATTGCATTTTCTTCTTTGGCCAGAATGTCGGCACCAATAGCCCGCGCATGCTGCACCAGTTGCAGGAGGCACGGCGGCGCGGCATTCCCATCGTCACCTTCAATCCGCTGCATGAGCCGGGGCTGATGCACTTCGTTAATCCGCAGTCGCCGTTGCAGATGCTGGCGCCGGGCGATACCACCATCAGCACGCAATACCTGCAAGTGCGCGCCGGCGGCGACAGCGCCGCCATGCTGGGATTGTGCAAGGCGGTGATTGCTGCCGGTGCGCTAGATGCCGGGTTCATCGCCGAGCATACGCATGGCTTCGACGAATTTGCCGAGGCGGCGCGCGCCGCCCGCTGGGAGGACATCGAGCAGGTGTCGGGCCTGAGGCGGGCCGACCTGGAGCAGGCCGCTGCCACCTATGCCGCCGCCCAGCGCGTGATCGGCATCTACGGCATGGGCCTGACCCAGCACCGGCATGGCGTGCAGAATGTGCAGATGCTGTCCAACCTGCTGCTCTTGCGCGGCAATATCGGCAAGCCGGGGGCGGGCATCTGCCCGGTGCGCGGGCATTCCAATGTGCAGGGGCAGCGCACGGTGGGCATCACGGAAAAGCCGGAGCTGGCGCCGCTGGATCAGCTCAAGCGGCAATACCATTTCGAGCCGCCGCGCGAGAAGGGCTTGAATACGGTGGAAACCTGCGAGGGCGTGCTGGATGGTTCGGTGCGCGCTTTCATCGGCCTGGGCGGCAATTTCGTGCGGGCGATTCCGGACACGCTGCGGATGGAGCCGGCGTGGTCGCGCTTGCGGCTGACGGTGCAGGTGTCGACCAGGCTGAATCGCAGTCATCTGGTGCATGGGGAGGTGTCGTACATTCTGCCTTGCCTGGGACGGATTGAGATAGACCGCCAGGCCAGCGGCGAGCAGGCGGTGTCGATGGAGGATAGCACCGGCTGCATGCACGGCTCGCGCGGCATGGCGCAGCCGGCCGGCGAGTTGCTACGTTCCGAGCCGGCCATCATTGCCGGCTTGGCGCTGGCCACGCTGGGGCCGCATCCATCGGTGCCGTGGGCGGCGTGGGTAGGCGATTACAGCCTGATCCGCGATGCGATCGCGCAGACGTATCCGGAAATTTTCCATGACTTCAATCAGCGCATGTGGACCCCGGGTGGGTTCCGTCGTCCGGTGGCGGCGGCGCAGCGGAAATGGAAGACGCCGAGCGGCAAGGCGGAGTTCATCGTGCCGGAAGCGCTGGATGCGGATCCGGACCAGGCGGCGCCGGGCGGCGATGTGCTGCGCCTGTTCACGCTGCGCAGCGATAACCAGTTCAACACCACCATCTACAAGGAAGACGACCGCTTCCGCGGCATCAGCGGCGGGCGGCGGGTGCTGTTGGCCAATCCGGCGGATTTGCATCGGCTGGGCTTGCAGGCGGGGCAGCAAGTGGATGTGCACGGCGTCAGCGACGACGGCGTAGCGCGCAGCCTGCGTGGCCTGCGGCTGGTGGCGTATGACATTCCGGCCGGGTGCGTGGGCGGCTATTACCCGGAGTGCAATCCCTTGCTGCCGTTGAAGCATCATGCGAAGGAGAGCAAGGTGCCGGCCGCCAAGTCGATTGCCGTCCGGTTGACGCCGGCACAGGCCTGGCCGCGCACCGACGCCAGCATAGGCGCCTGAACCATGCACAGCGCGGCGTCCGCCATCGTCGCCGCCGTGCAGCAGGACGCCTTGCGCCCGGCCGGAGCGCAGGCCGAGCATATCCTGCGTTTGTGGCATGGCACGCTGGCGCTGTGCGCGCTGGTGTTTGTGCTGGTGGTGGCCGCCGTCGCGGTGGCCTTGTGGCGTGCGCCGCGTGCGTCGGCGCAAAGCGCTCCGGATCTGGCGCCGCTGGATGCCGTCGAAGCTGGCCCGCGCCAGACGGTGTGGTGGGCGTTGCTGTTGTCGGCCATCGGGCTGGCGGGCCTGTTGTGGGCCGACGTGCGCACCAGCAGCGCGCTGGCGCAGTTGCCGGCAGAGGGCGCCTTGCGCATCACGTTGACGGGCAAGCGGTGGTGGTGGCATGCCGAGTATGACGATCCGTTGACCGGCGCGCGCTTCATCACGGCCAACGAGCTGCACCTGCCGGTAGGCCGGGCCGCCATCGTGACGCTGCGCAGCGACGATGTGATTCACACGCTGTGGGTGCCCAATCTGCATGGCAAGAAGGACATGCTGCCCGGCCGCGTGACGGAAATCCGCTTGCGGGCCGATCAGCCTGGCGTGTATCGCGGCCAGTGCGCCGAGTTTTGCGGGCAGCAGCATACCTTGATGGTGTTGCTGGTGACGGCGGAATCGCCGCAGCAGTATCAGGCCTGGGCGGCCGGGCAGGCGCAGCCGGCGCTGGCGCCGGACGGATTGGCGCAGCGCGGCCAGCAAGTGTTTGGCGAGCAGCGTTGTGCCGGCTGCCACAGCATCCGGGGCACCGGCGCGCGCGGCACGGCCGGGCCGGACCTGACGCATCTGGCCTCGCGCAGCACGCTGGCGGCGGGGACCCTGCCCAATACGCGCGGACATCTGGGCGGCTGGATCGTGGATGCGCCATCGCTCAAGCCGGGCACGCAAATGCCGCCATCGCCGATGCCGCCTGCCGATTTGCATGCCTTGCTGGCCTATCTGGAAGCGCTGAAATGAGCAGCCGGCCCACCGACATCGCCCAGCATGGAGCGACAGCGCCGGCCATCGACGCCGGGCGACCGCCGCTGACGGACGCGCCGGACGCACATGACGCGCATGACTCACGTGACGCGGCATCGATGGACGCGACCTGGAGCGACCCGCCCGGCTGGCGCGGCTGGTTCTGCGCCATCAACCACAAGACCATCAGCCTGCGCCTGATCGTGGCCAGCATGGTGTTTTTCCTGGCGGGGGGCCTGCTGGCGCTGGTGATGCGCCTGCAGCTGGCGCAGCCCTCGCTGCGGCTGGTCAGCGCGGAGCTGTACAACCAGCTGTTTACCATGCACGGCACCACCATGATGTTTCTGTTCGCCGTGCCCGTCATGCAGGCCGTTGCCGTCTACCTGGTGCCGCTGATGATAGGCGCGCGCAGCGTCGCCTTCCCGCGCATGAACGCCTATGCCTTCTGGATCTTTGTCTTCGGCGGCGTGATGCTGTACGCCGCTTTCTTTGCCGGCGCCGGGCCGGATTCCGGCTGGTTCGCCTATGCGCCCCTGACTGAACTGGGCTACTCTCCCGGCAAGGGCGTCGACTACTGGGCGCAGATGATTACTTTTACCGAGCTGTCCGGCCTGATGGAGGCCATCGTCATCATCACCACCATCCTCAAGATGCGCGCGCCGGGCATGAGCCTGCGCCGCATGCCCTTGTTTGTGTGGGGCATGCTGGTGACGTCGGTGATGGTGCTGTTTGCGCTGCCGGCTGTCATGCTGTCCAGCACCGCGCTGATTACCGACCGCCTGGTGCAGACCCATTTCTACACACCCGCCCAACATGGCGATGTACTGCTGTGGCAGCACCTGTTCTGGTTCTTCGGCCATCCCGAGGTGTACCTGATTTTCCTGCCGCCGCTGGGCTTCATCTCCAGCATCATTGCCACCTTCGCGCGGCGGCCGGTGTTCGGCTACACGGCCATGGTGCTGGCGCTGGTGGCCACCGCTTTCCTGTCGTTCGGCCTGTGGGTGCATCATATGTTTGCCACCAATTTGCCGGAGCTGGGCAAAGCCTTCTTCACCGCCGCCAGCCTTCTGATCGCCTTGCCGACCGCGGTGCAGATCTTCTGCTGGATCGCCACTCTGTGGCGCGGGCGGCTCAATTTCAAGACGCCGCTGCTGTTTGTGCTGGCGTTTTTCGCCATCCTGCTGCTGGGCGGGCTGACCGGGCTGATGCTGGCCTCGGTGCCGCTGGACCTGCAACTGCATGACACCTATTTTGTGGTGGCGCACCTGCATTACGTCCTGATGGGCGGCGCCGTGTTTCCGCTGTTTGGTGCATTTTTTTACTGGTTCCCCAAAGTCACCGGCCGCATGCTCGGCGAGCGGCTTGGGCGCTGGCAGTTCTGGCTGTTTTTCATCGGCTTCAATCTCAGTTTTTTCCCCATGCACCAGCTGGGCTTGCGCGGCATGCCGCGCCGCGTCTACAGCTACGGCGAGGAAATGGGATGGGGGACATTGAACCTGGCCGCTACCGCCGGCGCGCTGCTGATTGCGCTGAGCGTGCTGCTATTCATTGTCAACGTGGCGCGCAGTTATCGCAGCGGCTTGCCGGCCGGTGACAATCCGTGGGGCGCGGGC
>Ga0102590_1000534_pt1 | contig 82140 bp, 63 predicted proteins | sample AraplaMF_Col_mMF_FD_76859 | JGI IMG/M metagenome (GOLD analysis project Ga0102590, IMG submission 76859) | Arabidopsis root microbial communities from the University of North Carolina, USA - plate scrape MF_Col_mMF | ecosystem: Host-associated > Plants > Roots > Endosphere | place: USA... | reverse complement strand
GGTGCCCAGACTATGACGTAGCGCCTGAACCGGCGCTCCGCTCCCTCTTTGGAGGGAGGAGGAAAATGAAGGCGGCGCCCCGCGCCTTGCTACTTCCGGGGCCGATGAATCACGCCTGCATCCAGGATGCAGACGTGATGCGCCTGAAAGGCGCGGGCTGTTTGACATGTGAATCCGTAGCGAGTGCGCGCCGCTCGTGCCGCACGGGCCTCTCGGGGGAGGCGATATCGCGCGTGTTGATGACGCATGCCGCAACGCAATACCTTTCTCGCCGCGGCGGCTTAACTCTTATGTCGACAGCTTGAAAATCAAGCGAGACTCCGGTCCAGCCGACGTGTTACCAAACTGTTGCATCGCAGCAAGATTGGGAACCGAGTCAATGTTGGAGCGCTTGCTGGAGCCGGGGTCGACCGAAGCCCCCAATTGCATCTGCAACAGCGAGATGCGTCTCGCCCGCACCGAAGCCGCCGACCGCGACACCGAAATCCGCATCTTCCAGTGCCCGACCTGCGATCATGAATTGCGGCTGACGGTCTGGAACACCGAGGAAGCCTGACCAGGCCTGGCTTGGGCCGGCAGGACCGTCTTTTGAACCGCCGGTCATCGCTGCCGCATTCGCCGCGGCGGTGGAGTTGGACCGCGTTGTCGAGTAAGCACTGCTGAATCACAACGGGCGGTCGGGATTGCGGACGTGGCTGGTGCGCTGATCGGACTGCAGGCTCTGCTCGGCCTGTCCGGCATCTTCCTGATTTTCGACGGCCCGATCGCGCTTTCGCTGCTGGCGCTTGCGGCGGGCGCTCTGCTCATCGTCGTTGCCGTGACGATCCGTGCGAGCGAAGCAGCGCTGGCCTGGCACGCCGGCAGCATCGCGGTGGCGATGCTGATCGCTCCGCTCGGGCTCATGCTGCTGCAGTGCCTGCCCAATCCGCTTGGCGCAAATCCGATCTGGAGCACGGCCGCGACCGCGCTGAACGAGCGGCTGATCGGCTCGGTCACCATCGATCTCGGCGCAACGCTGACGGCGCTCGGCCGCATGCTCGTGTTGGCGGGGCTGGGCGCTGCGGCGCTCGCCATCACGATCAACCGGCGGCGGGTCGAGGGCTTGCTGCACGTGCTGATCGCGGTCACCGCGATCCTGCCGCTCGCCATGATGGCGGCGCTGGCGCTGATGCCGGGCTTCGCCGCCGACGTCGACCTGCACGCGCCGCTGACCGCGATCGCAAGTCTCGGCATCCTGGTCGGCACCACCGCGATGATCCGCCGCTTCGAGCAGTTCGAGGTCTCGCGCGGTCACGGCGCGCCGGGCCCGTTGCGGCGGCATTCGCGCGCCGCAGCCGACGTCATAGCGTTCGCGATCTGCGTCGCCGCAGTGATCGCGGTCGGCACCCGGATGGCCTGGCTCGCGGTGTTCTGCTCGTGGTTCGCGGTGTTCTCGGTGCCGGTGATCCGCCGCTTTCTCACCCGCACGTCGAGCATGCGGACCGTGATGGCAAGCGTCGTCGTTCTCGTCGTCCTGCTGCTCGCGATCCCGATGCTGCAGGGCGCGGGCGAGCCGGTGCTGCGGATCGCGGCGCGCGCCGATGCGGCGCAGCTCGGCCTTGCCCAGCGGATGCTCGGCGACACCCATTGGTTCGGCAACGGCGCGGGCACTTATGCTGCGGTGGCGCCGCTCTACAGCACGTTTGCCGACGCCGCGGGTGCGCTCGCGCCGCCGACCACGGCCGCGGCGCTGGCGCTCGACTTCGGCCGGCCGGCGCTCGCGCTGTTCGTGATCCTCGGCGGCGCGCTTGCGATCGTGCTGTTCGATCGGGCGCTGCGGCGCGGCCGCGATTCGTACTATCCGGCGCTCGGCGGCGGCGCGGTGATCCTTTCGGTCTTCACGCTGTTCGTCGATTTGAGCCTGGCTTCGACCACCGTGGCGGTGCTGCTCGTGGTGGTCGTGGGGCTCGCGCTCGGCCAGAGTATGAGCACCAAGCAACCGCTGGAATGACACCGTGGCCTGGAAGCTTCTGACCGGCATGACCAAGTCCGCTGCGCCGCGGGTGCCGCGCGGCGTGCGGGTTTATGCCATCGGCGACATCCACGGCCGCGCCGATCTCTTGAAGGCGATGTTCGCGCGGATCGATCTCGACATGCTGGAGCGGCGCGCGGCGCGGCCGGTCGAGATCTATCTCGGCGACTACATCGACCGGGGGCCGGCGTCGCGCGATGTGATCGATCAGCTGATCGCCCGCAGCGAGCAGCGCGAGATGGTGTGCCTCAAGGGCAATCACGAGATCTATCCGGGGGAGTTCGTGCGCAACCCGGAAACGCTGCACGAATGGGCGCAGATCGGCGGCATGGACACGCTGCTGTCTTACGGCCTGCGGCCGCCGGTCAATCCGGGCGATGCGGAGCTGCGCTCGCTGGCATCGGCATTTTTCGAAGCGATGCCGGACACCCATCGGGTGTTTCTGTCGCAGCTGCCGCCGCATCAGACCTGCGGCGATTTCTACTTCGTGCATGCCGGCGTGCGGCCGGGCGTGGCGCTGCGCGATCAGGACGAGCAGGACCTGCTCTGGATCCGCGAGGAGTTCCTGCAAAGCGAAGACGACTACGGCAAGATCGTCGTGCACGGCCACACGCCGGTGCTCGAGCCCGAGTTCAAGCCGAACCGCATCAACATCGACACCGGCGCCTATGCGACGGGACGCCTGACCTGCCTGGTGATCGACGACGACAAGCTGTCGCTGCTGTAAACAAAGAGACCAGACGCAAGGATCGCATCGTGCCGCTGTTACGTGCCAACCAGATCCCGACCTCGCAGCGCGGCGCGGGCGGCGCGGCGTCGCAGCCGCGCGCGTCCGGCATCCGCGTCGCGCTCGGCGCCTTCGGCGGGCTCCTGGTTCTCGTCGCGATCGGCCTTGCGGCGGCAGAATGGCACGCGAAGGCGACGCTCTGGACCGACGTCGGGTACGACAAGGCAGCGCTCGATGAGGCGCGCGCCAAATTTGTGCGCACGGTGCGGTTCGCGCCGCACGATTCGAGCGCCTGGCTCGGGCTCGCCGAGATCGAGATGCGGTCGGCGGCTTCGCCCGACGCGATCGCCGCGGCGCTGAAGATGTCCTATTACACCGGACCGAACGAAGCTTCGCTCATTCCAGTTCGGATCGCTCTTGCGGCCAGCCCGAATCTCGCGAGCGACGCCGATCTGAAGACGCTGCTCGAAACCGAGATTCTCACAGTCGCGCAGCAGCCCGCGATGCGGCCGCGGCTGGCGCAGGCCTATCGGCAGGCGTCGCCCGACGCGCAGCGCCGCCTGCTCGAGCTCGTCACCGCGGTCAACGCGGCGCTTGCGGCGGAGATGCAGGCCGCCGCGTCGAAACCCTGATCAGCTTTGGGAAGCGGCCGTTACCGCTGCGGCGCGTAGTAGGACGGCACCAGATAGCTGAAGCTGCTCCAGTAGGCGCGTCCGCCGTAGGGACCATAAGCGCCGTAGAGCGGATAGCAGCCGTAGCCGTCCGGACAGGGATAAATCGCGCTGCGGTAATAGTGGCGATGCTTCATCACCACGCGCTTTCCGGTGACGCCGACGGCCTGGTCTGCCGCAACAGCGCCGGAAATCGGCAGCGCGAACGCCAGCGCCGTTCCGATAAGAGCGATCCCTGCGATCCTGATCATGGCCACTCCGCCCACAACGATTCATGCACGCGACTTGAAACCGGACTAAACAGACTGCCTGCGCGGTTTATGGGAGGCAAGATGGGGCCGGATTCTTATGCACCGCTGTTTCATTCTGGGACAGCCGCACCCCGATTGTTACCCAACGGACACGCCGTGGCGCGTCCACAACATAATGCACCGCAATCTCTTCCTTAAGCTATCGGCGCTATTTAAGGTTTTGGTTGGAAAGAACCGGGCGGGGTAATGGCTTTCGTGCGGGTTATGCGGGGTACAAGGCTTTTGGTCTTGGCGCTTGCGGCGTCGTTTGTCGCGGGCTGCTCGGCATTTCCGACGGCCGGGCCGAACAGCTACGACGTCCGCAACAGCGAAGAAGGCAAGAACGAAGACAGCCTTCCCTACGCCCTGGTCAAAATCAACGCTAACGTCCTGAATGTGCTCGCGGAAGCTTCGCCGCGCTTTGCCAACACGTTCCCCGACCGGAAGACCCGCCCGGAAATCCGGTTCGGCATCGGTGACGTGGTCAGCGTGACGATCTTCGAGGCCGCCGCCGGCGGCCTCTTCATCCCGGTGGAAGCGGGCGTCCGGCCCGGCAACTTCATCACGCTGCCGAATCAGAACGTCGACACCGACGGCAACATCACCGTTCCTTATGCCGGCGCGATCAAGGCGGTCGGCCGCACCCCGGGCGAGGTGCAGAGCGACATCGTCGCGACGCTCCGCAACCGCGCCATCGAGCCGCAGGCCGTGGTGGCGCTGGTCGACCAGCGCACCTCGCTGATCAGCGTGCTCGGCGAGGTGAACACGCCGAATCGCTTCCCGGCCAACGCCGCCGGCGAAAAGGTGCTCGATGCGATCACCCGAGCCGGCGGTCCCAAGGGCCAGGGCTTCGACACCTGGGTGATGATGGAGCGCAAGGGCCGCCGCGCGACCTTGCCGTTCGGTGCGTTCGTCTACGAGCCGTCGAACAACGTCTTCGTGCAGCCGGAAGACACCATTTACGTCTATCGCGAGCCGCAGACCTTCCTGGCCTTCGGTGCGTCGGGCAAGCAGGGCCAGTTCAACTTCGAGGCTTGGCGTGTGTCGCTCGCCGAAGCCGCGGGCAAGGCCGGCGGCCTCAACGATACGCTGGCCGATCCGGGCTCGGTGTTCCTCTATCGCGGCGAGCCGCGCGAGGTCGCGGTCAGGCTCGGCATCGACGTGAAGAAGTTCTCGACGCCGCTCATTCCGATCATCTACAGCGTCGATTTCCGCGATCCGTCCGGCTACTTCCTGGCGACCAAGATGCAGCTGCGGAACAAGGACGTGCTGTACATCTCGAACGCGTCGAGCGTCGAGGTGGCGAAGTTCCTGCAGCATCTGCGGCTGGTCAACGCCACGATCAACGACCCGATGCTCATGATCATGAACGGTTATGGCGTAAAGGCCGCCATCACCACTGGGCAGGCTGTGACGGGAGCGGCTATCGCTCCGTAGTGATAGTCACGACAACGCGCGGTGGCTCGCGTGCATGCTGCGGCCCTCAAGACCTCGAATCTTCTCTCATCCTGGATTCTGTTCGCCGCGGTCGCGGCGGCGCCGCTGCCGTTCGGCTCCACGTCGGCGACGGCGATCGCCTTCTGGTGCGTGGTGCTGGGCATTGCGCTGATCGCGGCATCGACACCTCATCTCGGCAAGCCGCAGCTGCTTCCGCTCGCGGTCGTTGCGGTGGTGGCCGCCGCGTATTGCGTCGTCCTCCACGAACAGCTGTCCTCCACGCCGTGGTTTGCGGTGGCGCCGGATCCGGCCTGGAGCAAAGCGTCGGAGCTCTTGAACACGGCGATCGTCCCGTCGCTGTCGCTTGCCAAGAACGAGCCGTGGAACGCGCTCGGTGCGCCGCTTGCGGCGCTGCTGGCGTTCACCGCGAGCTATCTCGTGTGCGCCGAGCGGATGCACGCGCACACGCTGCTGCAGGTGGTGGCGTGGTCGGGAACGGCCTATGCGGTGCTCGGCATCGCGATGTTTCTGATCGACCCGACGCGGCTGCTTTGGCGCGAGAAGCTCTTCTATCTGTCGTCGCTCACCGGACCGTTCATCAACCGCAACACCGCCGCGGTCTATTTCGGCAGCTGCCTGATTGTGTGCCTGCTGCTGTTTCTCAAAGACCTCGGTGCAGGGCATCACGATCAACGGCCACGGCTGAGAGATCTCTGGCGCATGGTCGGCGCGGAAGGCCGGCCGCCGTCATGGCCGCTGATCGGCGGGCTGATGCGCGTGCTGGTTCTCGCCACGGCGTTGCTGATGACGCAGTCGCGCGCCGGCGTGGTGTTCTCGCTGCTCGGCGTGGTCCTGGCCTTCGTGCTGTTTCAGGCGCGCGTGTTCAGCCGCCGTCAGCACGTCTGGGTGTTGCTCGCGCTGGGTCTCGGATTGGTGCTGGCGGTCTTGCAGGTTCTCGGCAGCGGCTCGGTCGGAGCGCGCTTCGATACGTCAGGTCTGAGCGATGCCGGCCGGCTCGAGACCTATCGGTCGACATGGCGGCTGATTGCCGATCATCCCTGGCTCGGCACCGGACAGGGAACCTTCGTGTGGAGCTTCCCGCCTTATCGGGACGGCGTCTCTGTCTGGGGCATCTGGAACCGCGCACACAACACGCTGTTCGAAATCGCCGCCGATATGGGCCTGCCGTTGGCCCTGCTGGTGGCCGTGGCCTGGGTGCTGGCCCTCGGCATGCTGATCCGCGGTATTTGGGTAAGGCGACGTGACCTTATTATTCCGATCTCCGCTCTGGCGATCGCTTTGGTGAGCCTCGCGCACACCTTGATCGATTTTTCGCTCCAGATTTCCGGCTATTCGATCGTGGTCTTTGCTATTCTGGGCGCCGGCATTGCGCAAAGCTACGCAGGCCGAAGCAGACAGCAGCGCGATTTAGGTTAATGCTGCTGAATAAAGCCTTATTGTCCGGTTGTTCTTCGTTTGTTGGACGTTCTTTGTTATCGTGTGTTATCGGTGCCCACATATCCGCATAGGAGGGGGTTGATGCCCCGTCGGTTAATCGGCTTGAGCGCTCGCGCTTTGGTTGCGGGAGCGATGATGTTGGGCTTTGTCGCCAGTGCGCAGCCGCTCTGGGCCGCAGCCTACGCGCCCAGTCAGCAACTCTCGACGCAGACGATCCAGGAATTCACCAACAACCCGTCGCAGGTTCTGACCCAGTTTCCGAACGGCGGCGGCCAGTTGATTTCCAGGCTGCGCGACCTGCTGGCGTCCGACCCCGCGGTGCTGGCCCCCATCCTGACGCTGATCCCCAATGCCAATAAGGATCAGAAGTCGGCGATCGGTGCGGCTCTCGCGCAGGCCGCCAAGCTCTATGGACGGTCCGATCAGACCTTCGCCAACCAGATTCAGCAGGCAGTCGCCAACACCCAGGATCAGGAGCTGATCGTCGCTTATGCAGCGTCTGCCGGCGACCAGCCGATCGGCGGCATCGGCGGCGGTGCATCCGGTGGTGGACCGGGCGGCGGCTCGAATCCGCTGGGCGGACCGGCGGGCGGCACGGGTGGCCCTCAGGGCATCGGCCCCTCGTTTACCGACACCGGTGCATTTTCCGTGACCGGAGCCCCGACCGGCGGCGCGGGCTTCAACAGCACCAACAACACCACCAACACGGCGAACAACGTCAGCCCTTGAAGGCTGGGCATGCGGCAGCGCGGGTCTGGGAAGCGGCGGCAATCTCCTTTAGGCCCAGATCCTTCGGGCTCAGTGCCTTTGGGTCTGGGAGATTGTGGAACCGCCTTCACGGCTTCTCAACGTGACCGTCGTATAGTTGTTGGGGGATGCGTGTTTCATTCAGAGCGGCATGCTTAACAAGATTACCAAATCGCCAACGATTGTTGGCCCCGACCAGGCCCCGGCCAACGAGCTTTACAGCTCATTCCTGGTCTTCGTCCGCCGGCAATGGCCGGCTGTTTTGTTTGTCGCCGCGCTCTGCGTGGTGCTGGGCATCGTCTACGTCATCAACGCGCCGACCAACTACACGGCGCAGGCGACGCTGATCATCGACACCCACAAGGTCAACATCCTGTCGCAGCAGTCGGTGATCGGCGACGTGCCGGTCGACTCGGCCACGGTCGAGAGCCAGGTGGAAATCCTGCGCTCGGAAAACATCGCCCTCAAAGTCATCAAGGACCTGCGGCTCACCGAGGATTCGGAGTTCGTCGGCTCGGGCGGCGGTCTCGTCGGCAACCTGATCAGCCTCGTCGCGGACTGGATCGGCGGCGACGGCCAGCTGTCGGAATATGATCTGCAACGCCGGGCGGCCGCGAACTTCGCCAAGGCGCTGACGATCAAGCGGGTGTCGCTGACCTACATCATCGAGATCAGCTTCCGGGCGCAAAGCCCGCAGCGTGCTGCGCAGATCGCCAATGCGGTCGCCGACGCCTACATCGTCGACCAGCTCGACGCGAAATACAAAGCCAACCAGCGCGCCGCGATCTGGCTGCAGGACCGGCTGCGCGAGCTGCGCGACCAGCTCTCGGCCTCGGAACGCGCCGTCGTCGATTTCAAGAAGAAGAACAACATCGTCAATTCCGGCGGCCGGCTGATGAACGAGCAGCAGCTTTCCGAGCTGAACAGCCAGCTGGTCGTCGCCCAGGCACAGACCGCCGAATCCAAGGCCCGTCTCGACCGCATCGAGAAGATCATCAACACCGAGGTGCCGGACGCCACGGTGACCGACACGCTGCGCAGCGAGGTGGTCACCAAGCTGCGCCAGCAGTATCTCGAATTGAAGGCCCGCGAGTCGGACTGGTCGACGCGTTACGGCAAGGACCATTTGGCCGCGGTTCATCTGCGCAACCAGATGTTCCAGATCCGCCGCTCGATCCTCGACGAGCTCGGCCGGCTCGCCGAAACCTACAAGAGCGACTACGCCATCGCCCAGCAGCGCGAGAACGGGCTGCGCGCAGGCCTCGGGCAGGCGGTCACCGAATCGCAGGCGACCAACCAGGCCGAAATCACGCTGCGCGAGCTGGAGAGCACCTCGGCGTCGTACAAGCGGCTCTATGACAACTTCCTGCAGCGCTACATGGAATCGGTCCAGCAGCAGACCTTTCCCATCACCGAAGCGCGCGTGATCACGGTTGCAACGCCGCCGCTGACCAAGAGCCATCCGAAGACCACGTTGATCCTGTTCCTGTGCGGCGCCGTCGGTCTCGTCCTGGGCCTGGGCGCCGGCAAGCTGCGCGAACTGTCGGACCGGGTGTTCCGCACCAGCGAGCAGGTCGAGGGCGTTCTGCAGACCAACTGCATCGGCATCATTCCGACCATCGCCGGCGAGAGCAGGCCTGCTCCCAAGCCGTCCAAGACGGATCCGATTCGCGACGGCGAACGGGTCATTCGCCGCAGCAACGATGTCTACTGGCACGTCATCGACGGGCCATTCACGCGTTTTGCCGAATCGGTCCGCTCGATCAAGGTTGCGGCCGATGTCGCCGGCGCCGGCAAGACCAGCAAGTCGATCGGTCTCACCTCGGCGCTGCCGAACGAAGGCAAGTCGACGATCGCGGCGGCCTTGGCTCTCGTCGCCGCCCAGGGCGGCAGCCGCGTTCTGCTGGTCGACGCCGATCTGCGCAATCCGTCGCTGACGCGCCGGCTTGCGCCGGAGGCGACCAACGGCCTGCTGGAAGTGCTCGGCGGCACGGTCACGCTCAACGACGCGATCTGGAAGGACCGCAATTCGGGCTTCAAGTTCCTGCCTGCCGTGCTGCGGGGCCGCATGGCCCACACCCATGAAATCCTCGGCGCGGACTCGACCAAGGCCTTCTTCCAGAAGCTGCGCGCACATTTCGACTATGTGATCGTCGATCTGTCGCCGCTTGCTCCGGTGGTCGATGTGCGCTCGGCGACGAGCCTGATCGACTCGTTCGTATTCGTGGTGGAGTGGGGCCGCACCAAGATCGACGTGGTCGAGCACGTGCTGCGCGATGCGCCGGGCGTGTACGAAAACCTGCTCGGCGTCGCCCTGAACAAGGCGGATCTCGACGTGCTGAGCCGCTACGACAGCTACCGCGGCAACTACTACTACAACAAATATTACGCCCGGTACGGCTACACGGATTAGGCCGCGATGGGCGCCTCGCTCATCGTTCGCAGCTTCACGGTCGGGCTGGGGCTCGCAGGCTTGGCCTTCGGGCTTTTGACGCTGCCGGCGTCCTGGAACTCCGCCGCGCTGGAAGATGTCGCGACGCGCATCGTCCGCGGCCAGCCGTTCCGCCTCGAAGCGCTGCTGGAGCTCACGCCGACGCTCGAAGCGGTCGAGCATCAGGATCGTTGCGACGCATTGAGCGCGCGAAGCGCCGCCATCGTCCGCCTGCGGATCGCCGAGGAGACGCTCAGCGCGGCCGACGGCCCCAACATCGACGGCCGCTTTGCGGCCGCGCGCGGTTCGATTGTGAGCTCGCTCAAATGCAGCCCGGTCGATTCGTTCCTCTGGCTCGGCCTGTTCTGGATCGAGGCGACCACCAACGGCTTCAGGCCCGAGAATCTCGAGCTGTTGAGAGCGTCCTACCAGCAGGGTCCACAGGAAGGCTGGATCATGCAAAAGCGCAGCCGGCTCGCCCTGGCGATCTACCGCTCGCTGCCTCCCGACCTCGCCGAACGCGCCGTCAACGAATTTGCCAGCCTCCTGCAGCCGCCGTTTACGACAACTGCCGCCGACATCCTCGTCGGGCCCGGCTGGCACGTCCGCGACATTCTGCTGCCGCGCCTCGCAAGGACTCCGCAATCGGAGCGCCAGTTGTTTTCCAACATTCTTTATTCGCGGAATGTCGATGTCGAGGTGCCGGGAATCGTGCGGGATGATCGTCCCTATCGTTAGAGTCTTTCCACTTGCGTGGAAGCACACTCGTCCAACAGGCACACTGTCACCCCCGCGCTTGATGCGGGGGTCCATGACCCCTGCTTCGACAGCGGAAGTCTTACGTAAGGCTGCCTTTAACCGCGCCCGCTCATGGATCGCCGGGTCATAGGCGAGCGAAGCGACGCCGTCCTTCGGACGGCTATGCCCGGCGATGACACCGCCGTTGTGGCTCGCGACGTAAAGAAACTGGGAAAGGCGCTAGATCTTCCGCACGGGACGTCGCGCGATGCGCGCCCAGCCGGCAGCGCAATGGTTTCTCAGAACTGGAAATAAATGAACTGGCTGATCGGCCGCAGGAAGACCACGACTCCGACCGCCACAGCCGTCAGCACGATGACCTCGATGCCGGCGTAAGCGGTGGTTGAGCGCTTGCCGAGCCGCTGCGCGATGCGCTGCGCCAGCGGCGCCAGAACGATCAGCACCATCAGGCAGGCGGCGACCAGGTAGGTCCATTCGCGCAATCCGAAAAACGTATAGCGCGAAGGCGACAGCAAGACCTGGTACATCTGCAGGGCCTGGGTCACGCTCGTCGCTCGAAACAAGATCCATCCGAGCATCACCAGCGGCACCGTCCAGACCCAGCCGCCGATCGTCCTGACCGCCGCGGGCAGGGTGGCGGTCCACGGCCTCGTCAGCCGGAAAATGTAGACCAGCACGGCGTGCCAAAGCCCCCAAAGCAGGAACGTGAAATTGGCGCCGTGCCAGAGCCCCATCAGCGCCCAGGTCACGAACAGGGCCATGGTGGCATGGCGGCCTTCCGTGGAAACCGTTTCCGACGACAAGCCGCCTTCGGAGCGATCGCTGACGCGCGCGCCGGTGAGCGGCAGATAGAGGTAGTCGCGGATCCAGCTCGACAGCGAGATGTGCCAGCGCTGCCAGAACTCGCGGGGCGAGCAGGACGAATAGGGAAAGTTGAAGTTCTCCGGAAATACGATGCCGCACATGCGCGCCGAGCCGATGGCGATATGCGAATAAGCGCTGAAATCGAAATAGATCTGAAATCCGAACATGAAGGCGAGCGTGCAGACATCGAATGCGCTCAGCGCCTCGACCGGGGAAGCAAAGCCGAGATCGACCATACCGGCGATCTGATCGGCCAGGCAGACCTTCAGGAACAAACCGTAGAGCAGCCGGCGCAGGCCGTAGCCCAGGTCCGAAGCCTCGAAGGCCCTGAGCTTGGCAAGCTGCGGGATCACCTCGCGCGCCCGCAGGATCGGGCCCGCGATCAGTTGCGGAAAGAAAAACACATAATCGAAGAACAACAGCGGGCTTCGCACCGGCGGGATGAAGCCGCGATAGACGTCGACCACATAGCTGATGGTGTGGAAGGTGTAGAAGCTGATGCCCAGCGGCAGGATGATGTCGAACGTCACGACCGGAACGTGCAGCCCGAAGATATCGAGGACCGCTGCGGCGGCCGCCGCGCTGAAGTTGAGATACTTGAAGATGAAAAGCAGGCCGAGATTGGTGACGAGGCTTATGACCAGCAGGACTTTGCGAATGAACGGATCCTTGCTGTCGGCAATCCAGCCCGCGACGAAGTAGTCGATGAGCAGGGGCACGAAGATCAACGGGAGGTATTCCACCCGCCACGACGCGTAGAACACCAGCCCCGCGATGAACAGCATGATCAGCCGCGCGCGGTGCGGCAGATTCCAGTTGAGAACGACGATGACCGCAAGGAAGACGAGATAGCTCAGCGTGTTGAACAGCATCTAGCGCCCGCCCGCGTCGCTCAGCACGTCGTAGAGCTTGCGCCCGAGAAGGGCATGGCCCGGAGCCTGGAAATGCAGGAAATCGACCTCGCCGGCGCTGCCCAGCTGGGTCGGCGGCCGCTGTCCCCAGTAGCGGCCTGGAATCAATTCGCTGAAGTCGAGGAGCGGCGTGTCCTGCGGCGCCATGACGGCGCGAAGGTCAGTGACGAAGCGCTGATAGTCGGCAGGCGTGAACGGCCGCTCGACGTCGTTGCGGATGGGCGCCAGATAGGGAACGACGCGGATGTGGTTTGCTTTGGCGGTTTCCATGATCGCCTGGACGGCTTCCATGTTGGGGCCGTAGGCCGCGAGCACGATCCGGCGCTTCGAGGTCGAGGTCGTTGCAAAGACGGTGCGCCGAAGCCGGTCGAGGCCCAGAATGATCTGCCCGCGCGCCTCCTCCCGCAGACTCCAGGCTGGGATGACCGCCGCCATGGCTTGGTTGAGGCGGTCCTCCACCCACTTCTGCGGCGATCCGGCGATGCCTCCGGTATCCGCGGACTCGGCCGGCTTGTTCTCGCTGAGCAGGCGCTGGCCGATCTTGGTCTTCTCCAGCGCGCTGTGCGTCGGACCGTCGCGAAGCGCGACGGCCACGCCGTCACGCAATCCGGTGTCGCGGAAGTTCAGAAACACCAGCGGCAGCACCAGCGTCTCGATGTTGAGCCTGCTGCGCAGATATTCGAACAGGACATACTGCTCCTGGGCATTGGCGTTCGGCAGCGAGAAGGTCAGCAGGTCCTTGCGATCCTTCGCCAGCAGAGCGGCGAGCACACCGGTCGAACTGGTCTCGCCGGGGAGCAGCGGCTGCCCGGGCGCCGCTCGTCCGATGGCGTGGAGCTGGGAGTTGCCAAGCCACAGGACGACGGGCTTCGTTCCGCGCGTCTGCTGTGCGGCGAGGCAAACAGCGGCATCGGCGACATCGGAGCAGTGGATTCGGCGGCCTTCGAATTCCGTCCAGATGATCTCGTAGTAGTCCTGGTCGATGGCAGCCTTGTCGAACTCGGTCTTGGTCTGGCCGAACAGCAGCGGCAGCAGCACAAATGCAAGGACGATGGACAGAACCGGCGGCCCGACGCTCAGTATGGCTGCGACACGAATGCTGCGAGTCATGTCGGCCTTTTAGCATTCTCCGCGATTTGTGTCGCGCGACGCCCGATGGGCGCGCACAGAGCGATACCGGCAGCCTTATAATTCCAGTCCATGAACGGCGGGTGACCAAGCCAGCCGCTGTCCGGCGAATCGCGGAAAGCTGCTGCAGGGGCGGAAATTCTCGCCCATAATCCGGGACAGAATCAGCTTGGCGGTTGTGGTCTGTCTGGGGGGATGCGCTCGAGGGCCCTTCGGCCTGTTAAGCATACGCTCGATGCGCCGATGCAGTTTGTGACGGCTTATTCGGCTGAAGGATCGCTGCCGTTTCCTGCGTTTGAGTGGCCGATCTGGTTCCGTGGCAGTCGAGTTGTCGCGCAATTCGTTTGCTGTCATAAGCCGCATCCGGGCGGGCGTTTTGACGGCCTTATTTCACCGATCAGGCGAAACCGAGCGATCAGGCAAAGCTGAGCTAAGATGCCGATGGATCCTGCCGAATTGGCGCCGGCCGCTGTGGGGAGTGACCGCTTGGTGAGCGCCGGACGATTTGCGGCGCTGACGCGCGGGTCGGGCGAGGGAGGTCGAGACCGACATGATTGAACTTGCGCTCGCCGCCAATGTGATCTTCTTCGCAGGCGTGGTGCTGTTCCTCTATTGGCGCGGCTACATCAACTTCTATTCCGGGCTGTTCGTCTACCTCGCGTTCCATTTCATCGCGTTCGTGCAGCGGCCGATCGTCGTGCATGCATTCGATTTGCGGGCGGAGTTCATCTACCTCACTTACATGCCGACCGAGGAGGTCTTCCTCCAGGCGCTTCTGGCCGCCAATCTGGGCTTGCTCAGCTTCGTCTTCGGCTATCTGTTCGTGCTGGGTTTTCGGCCGATGGCCGTCCGGTTTCAATCGGTGACGATCACCGAAGCCGACAAGAAGGCGCTGCTGACGACCTTTCTGCTGCTGCTGCCGCTCATTCTCTATTCATTGTATCTGGTGCTCACCACGAAATATTACCATGACATCGGCCTGTTCGAGGGCATGCATGATCTCAGCATCCGCCTCGACGCCGAAACCGGCGCCACCGTCTTTGTGGAATCAAGCGCCTACATCGTATATGGGCGAGACTTGGCGCTGCCGTTCGCCAGCGTTTTCATCATCATCAATCGTATCCGCTGGTGGTCGTTCATCCCGCTCGCCTTCTGCGCCTTGATGGCCCTGCAGGTGGGGGCGCGATGGGAGACGGTGATTTCCAGCTTCGTCGCGGTCACGATCGTACTTTACTACAAGCGTTATAGCCTGCCGCGGCTGCGGCATGCCGTGACCCTCGTCGCGATCCTCTTTCTGTTCATTCTCATGGGACAGAATCGCAGCCTGATCTACGAGGTGCTGCTGGGCGAGTTCAGCAATGTAACGTTCGACGTGGGGACGTCGGCGCTGGGCGATCATCCCGATTTCGCGAATTTCGAGTGGCTGACCTATGTGATCGGCAAAGTGCCCGACATCAGCCGGAGCTACACCTACTTCACCCAGTATCTCGGCCTCTTCACCCAGCCGATCCCGCGTGTGCTGTGGCCCGACAAGCCGATCGGCTCGCCGGTCATGTGGGTCAATCTGCAGGCCTATGGCCGGTTTGTGGGGCGCACCACCACGCTGGTCGGCGACGGCTGGATGAGCCTGGGATATATCGGCGTGATGGTCACTTTGAGCGCCGCCGGGGCGGGCTACGGATGGATGTACAAGCGATTCTGCTCCGCCAACATCTCGATCTACATGTTCTGCGGCTATTTCTGGATGGTCGGGCTCCTGATTCAGTGGGCGCGGGACGGCGGCACCAGGATCGTCGAATTCGCTTTCTTCTGTGTGGCGCCGCTTGTCCTTGCATACGTCGTCAAGCAGCTGTTGTGGCAGGTGAGGGAGCCGCGCCGAAGGCTGGTCGATCCGCTGCGCGATCGGAAGCTTCCGCTGCGTTATGACTAGCCGTTCGGCGCGCTGGCGAATCTGGGGCGCGCTCGCGGGCAATGTGTTCGCACGCGCGATCCGCGCGATCGAGCAGTTCCTGCTGATCCCGATCCTGCTCACGGCGTGGGGCACCGAGCAGTACGGCGAATGGATGGTGCTGGTTTCGATCGCGGCCTTCGCCACGATCGCCAACCTCGGCATCGGCCACGCTGCGCTGTCCGACATCGTGCTGTGTTATGCCAACGGCGACAAAGCGCAGGCCGCCCGCTCCTTTGCGACCGCGATCATTCTGATCACGGTGGTGGTCGTCGTCGGATTCCTGCTGCTGGCGGTCGCCGTGCATGTCGTCGACGTCGGCGCTTTCGTCACGTTGCGGTCGATCACGCCCGCAGAGGCCCGATCGGTCATCGAGATCGTGGGTCTTGCAGCGCTGCTGGCCTTCTACATCGAGCCCTTCATCGGCGTGATCGGCTCGGCGATCGGCGCTGCGGTGCCGAACGTGCTGTGGACCATTGCCAAGATTTTCGAGCTGATCGGCGTCGTCATCGCGGTCCGTCTGTCGGCGGGGCCGACGGGTGTCGCGACGGTGATGCTGGCCGGGGCCGCGCTCAACCTGTTGATGAACGTGCTGGTGGCGCTGCGGGTCGCGCCGTGGATCCGCGTGAGTCCTAAGGACTTCGACGCAGGCCTGCTGACGCGGGCCTGGAAGGCGTCGCTCGGGTTCTTCGTGTTGTGGCTCTGCGTCAACCTGGTCAGCATCCACGTCTCGCGGCTGATGGTGTTCCAGTTCTTCGGCGCCACGGCGCTCGCCGCATTCACGGTGATCGCGACTTACACGCGGGTCGCCCGGATGGTGCCGACCATGCTGTCGCAGGCGAGCCAGGTCGAGATCGGCCGCGCCTTCGGCGAGCGGCAATACGAGCAATTCCGCAACCTGGTCGAAGCCGTGATGGCCTCGGCGGCGATCGTCGCGGTCGTGCTGCTGGTGGTCGAGGTGCTGATCGCGCCGATCGTCATCCCGCTGCTGACGCGCGGCCAGTTCGGGATGGACTGGCACCTCATCGTCATGCTGGCGCTGATCGCGCTGGTCGGAGCCTATTTCGATGCCGTCCTGGTGGCGGCGGCGGCGCTCAACCGCATGGCGCGGATCGCTGCATTCTATGCGGCGGCGCTGGCGGCCGGATTCCTCGCGGCGATTCTGCTGAAGGATGCGCTCGGCCTGTGGGCGATCGGCGTCGGTCTCCTGCTGCCGGAACTGGCCGGCGCCTGGAGCGCGATCTGGACGGTCCGCCGCAGCATGCCCGCGCCTGCGATCCGGGCGTTTCCGCCGCCGACGCGGATTTCGCAGCTGCTCGGCGGACGCTAGATCAAATTGTCCGGCCGAGCACTTCGATCTTCGGCGCCGACGCGAGCCGCTGCTCGACGAAGGCGAAGTCGCGCACGAACAGCGTGTTGGACGAAGGCAGCCCGACCGGCTCGCGTGCGAGCGCATGCCGGAACGGATCGTAATAGGCGCGCGCAAATCCGTGCCGCACGATCATCTGCTCGCTCGCAGGCGTCACGGTTTCGATCTCGATCGCCTGAAGGTTTTGTCCGGCCAGCATGCGCTCGGCGCCGCGCAGCACGTTTTCCTCGTGGCCCTCGACGTCGAGCTTGATCATACGGGCGTCGGCCGCGCCGGGGAGCGCGTCGAGCGTGGTCTGGCGCACCATGCGGGCGTCGGCGTCCGCTCCGGTGACGACGGTGTTCATCGGCCCGAGCCCGACCGTCATCGCGACCTCGCCGTCGCGCTCGCCGAGCGCCAGCTCGTGGACGCTGACCAGGCTTGCCAGGTTGTTGACCGCGATGTTGCGCCGCAGATCGCGCGCCGTATCGGCAATCGGTTCGAACGAAAAGCTCCGGGCGCGGGCCACGCCCGAGGCCAGCACCGTGAAGCTGCCGACATTGGCGCCGATATCCAGGAACAGGTCGCCTTCACGCAGGAAGTGCACGACGAACGCCATATCGGCGAATTCGTGCAGGCCGACATAGAGATTGCCGGTTGCCCCGGACATGCCGCGCCGGAGCGCGAGCTTCTGGCCGCCGACCCACGGCACGACGATCTCGTCGCGCAGCCGGCTCTCGATCTGCCAGCGGGCGAATCGCCCCCACGCCTTGAGCGGGGCGTCGCGCGTCAGCGGATGGGACGCGAAAAAGCGGGCGAGGTTCTGGAGCGATCTCATATCAGGCAAACCTACCATGAAGTTCTTTCGAACGCGGAAACCGCGGCGTGCCGTACCGGGTGGTGATACGCTCCCGGCCGATTCGAACGATCCGGGGCGGCCGTGCGGCTTGCGATTCTCTGGGAGCAATGGGCTGGCTATCTCGACGCGTGCGTGCGCGAGCTGTGCGCCCGCTATCCGGTCGAACTGCTGCGCAGCCATGTGAGGCCCAATCCCGACGCGCCGTTCCGGCTCGAGGACTTCGTGGCCGCCCAGCAGGTCCATATGTTCGAGACCGATCCGGTCGAGCGGGAGCTCGTCCCGCTGCTCGACGGCTTCCGGCCGGACGCGCTGTTGATCTCGTCATGGCATCGTCCGGAATACCGCCGGATCGCGCGCGCGCATGCGGGCCGGGCGGTGCGCATTCTTGCGATGGACAATCAGTGGCATGGCACGCTGAAGCAATGGGCCGGCCGGCTGGCCGCGCCCTGGTACATCCAGCCGCTCTATGACAATGCGATGGTGCCGGGGCCGCGGCAGCGCCGGTTTGCCGGAATGCTGGGCTTTTCCGACGCGGCCATCATCGAGCCGCTGCTGTCCTGCGACGTCGCGAAATTTGAAGGTGCTGCTTACGGACCCAATCTCAATCCCAGCGCACGAAGGTTTCTATTTGTCGGCCGGCTGGTCGAGGAAAAGGGCATCGAACCTTTGATCGCGGCCTATCGCGCCTATAGAGCGAAGGTGTCCGAGTCTGGGGGCGCGCCTTGGGGCTTGCTCGTTGCCGGCACCGGGCCGTTGCGCGATGTGTTGAGCGGTGTCGACGGCGTCGACTATCGCGGCTTCGTCCAGCCGACGAATTTGCCGGCGCTGTTCGGCGAGGCCACGTGCTTCGTCCTGCCGAGCCGGTTCGAGCCCTGGGGTGTGGTGCTGCACGAGGCGGTTTGCGCGGGGCTTCCAGTGATCTGCTCGACCGCCTGCGGCGCCAGCGATCAGTTTGTGGTCGCGGGCGAGAACGGCTTCGTGGTCGAGTTTGGCGATGTTGGCGCGCTCACCGATGCCATGGTCCGGATCACGGAATTGCCGCCTACCGCTCTTGGATCGTTCTACCGGCGCAGCCGCGCGCTGTCGCAAAAGGTCAGCCCCAAGCTCTTCGCCGATGCGATGTGGCGGAGGGTGCAGGACTTCAAGCCAGCTGACCTGGCCGGTCGATAAACGTTCAGCCGCGCTGCTGCGCCTGGGCGCCCAATGGCGCGCTTCGGGCCGAATTGCTGGTGAGCGCGACCAGGCTCTCCTCCACGCCGGACAGAATGGTGTGCATGTCCCAGCGCGCCTGCGAGGCAAGCCGCGCGGCTGCGCCGAGCCGCTCGCGCTGCGCCCGATCGTCCGCAAGCCGGATGAGCGCCGCCGCCAACGCGGCCGGATCGCCGGCCGGGATCGACAGGCCGGAGCCTTCCACCTCGGCGGCGAGCTGTGTTCCCGGCTCCGCCATGGCGACGACCGGCCGGCCCGACGCGAGGATCGCGCCGAGCTTCGACGGCAGCACCAGATCGGCCACTTCGGTCCGCTGCGGCAGCAGATGGATGTCGGCCATCGACAAGAGCTCCGACAGCCGCTCCTGCGGCTGCAGCTCGAGAAAGCGCACGTTGCGCAGCCCCGTCGAGCGCCGGATCAGATCGTCGCGGGTGGCGCCGTTGCCGCAGAACACCATGGCGATCTCGGGGCGTTGTTTCTCGAGCAGGCGCGCCGCATCGACCAGCGTGCCGAGACCCTGCTTCAGCGCCATGCTGCCGGAATAAAGCGCGACGATCGTCTCGGGCGCCAATCCCAGATCGCTGCGGAACGAGCCGAGGCGGTCCTGCGGCTTGATCAGCGAGGTGTCGACCCAGTTGCGAAACTCGACGGTGCGCGTCCGCGGGATCCGCTTGCTCACCAGGCGGTCGATCATCTTGGCCGAGATGGTCGAGACGCGATCGAAGCGCGCGAACAGCGTGCGCTCGATAAACTCGGCGCCGCTGCGCAGCCGGTTGCCCGACGTGATGCCGAGCTGGAACGCAGCCTCGACCTCGAAGTCCTGGATGTGCAGCCACGAGCGCGCGCCGGTCAGCCGCGCCGCAAGAATCGCTGCGGGCGCAACCAGCAGGCTCGGCGCGACCGCGAGCACCACGTCGGGGCGAAGCCGCAGCGCATGCCAGATCGCGGCCGGGCTGCTCGACATCGCAAACGAGGCGTAATGGGCGAGGCGTCCCTTCGAGGTCGGGCTCGACGGAACGTAGAGCGGGCAGCGGATGATCTCGACGCCGTCGCGCTGCTCGCGGCCGTAGCGCCTGTTGTTGTAGGGGGCCTGGACCTTCCAGTCCGGATAGGACGGGTAGCTGGTGATGACCTTGACCTGGTGGCCGCGGGAGGCGAGCCACGCGCACATTTCGTGCGTATACTTTCCTATACCGATGGCCTCGGGCGCGTAGTTGAGACCGTAAACCAAAACTTTCATCGTTTTGTTCAGTTTAGCGGCCACACTGGGTTCCTTGTGCGGTGTCGAATTCGTTACGCCCAAACCATCGGCCGGATCTGCGTCGGAAATGCCGTCGCGACGGCCGGTTTGGCCAGATTGCACGATGCCGCTCATGGTGGGCACCCCCGTCCCGACCGATGCGGCAGAGGTCTTATCACAAGCAGATGAAAATAAATGTAAATTTCCGGTTGCCCGGCAAGGCCTGACAGATGTCCGGCGATTCCGATTTCGGGCGTATTGCCTCCTTGAGAAAATGGCTTCATCGGAAGCGGGTATGATTGTGCTGTCGACGACTGATTCTACCTCGTGTGTCGCTCGGCGCTTCTGGGCGGCTCGATGATTGTCCTTGGTCTGAACTCCTATCACGCTGACGCGGCTGCATGCCTGCTGATCGACGGCAAGCTCGTCGCTGCGGCCGAAGAAGAGCGGTTTCGCCGCGTCAAGAACTGGGCGGGCTTTCCGTCGCAGGCGATCGCCTATTGCCTGAAGGAAGCCGGGCTCACGCTTGCCGACGTCACGCATGTCGCGATCAATCGCGACAACCGCGCCAACATTCTGCGCAAGCTCACCTATGTGCTCGTCAGCCGGCCGCAGTTCTCGGCGGTCATGCAGCGCATCCGCAATCGGTCGAAGTGGGCGAGCGTGAGCGAGGAGCTGGCGCAGGCGCTGCCGGATCAGCGCTTCAGCGGTGCGATCGAGCAGGTCGAGCATCACTACGCCCATCTCGCCTCGGCGTTCTACGCGTCGTCGTTCGAGGATGCGCTCGCGGTCTCGATTGACGGCTTCGGCGACTTTGCCAGCGCCGCCTGGGGACGCGGCAGCGGCCAGTCGTTGACGCTCGACGGCCGCGTGCTGTTCCCGCATTCGCTCGGCATCTTCTATCAGGCGATGACGCAGTATCTCGGCTTTCCGAAATACGGCGACGAGTACAAGGTCATGGGCCTTGCGGCCTATGGCAAACGCGCGCAGGCCTTCGACGAGGTGCGCCAGCTCCTGAAGCTCGAGTCCAATGGATCATTCGCGCTCGATCTCAAGTTCTTCCGGCATCATCGCGAGGACATCGCCTACGAATGGTCCGGCGGCTCGCCGACGCTCGGCGCGCTTTTTTCTCCCGAGCTCGAGCGCGCGCTGGGACCTTCGCGCAAGCCCGACGATCCGCTGACCGAGCGGCACCACGATCTCGCCTTCGCCACGCAGGCGGTGTTCGAGGATGCGCTGTTCGCGCTGCTCAATGCGCTTCACAAGAACGATCCGCACGATTGCATCGCGCTGGCGGGCGGCTGCGCCTACAATTCGGTGGCCAACGGCAAGATCCGCGACCGCACGCCGTTCTCGAAAGTCTATCTGCAATCGGCCGCGGGCGACGCCGGCGGCGCGATCGGCGCGGCCTTGGCGGTGTGGCATCGCCACGGCGGCGCGCGCGGCGGCGCCATCGATCATGCGTATTGGGGGCCGCAATACAGCGGCGTCGAGATCAAGGACCTGCTGCAGTCGCGGCGATCCGAGCTGGATCGCGAGGGCATCGTGCTGCGCGACTTCGACGACGACGGCGCGCTGGCGACGACGACCGCGCAGGCCATTGCCGATGGCAAAGTGATCGGCTGGTTTCAGGGCCGCATGGAGTGGGGCCCGCGCGCACTCGGCAACCGCTCGATCCTCGGCGATCCGCGCCGCAAGGACATGAAGGATATCCTCAACATCAAGATCAAGCGCCGCGAGACGTTCCGGCCGTTCGCGCCGTCGGTGCTGCGCGAGCGCGTCGCCGACTGGTTTCTCAAGGACGACGACGTGCCGTTCATGCTTCAGGTGTTCGCGATCCGCGAGGACAAGCGCAGCCGGATTCCGGCGGTCACCCATGTCGACGGCACCGGCCGCCTGCAGACCGTCGACCGCAGCACCAATCCCCGCTATCACGCGCTGATCAGCGCGTTCGAGAGCATTACCGGCGTGCCGATGGTGCTCAACACCTCGTTCAACGAGAATGAGCCGGTGGTCTGCCGGCCGCAGGAGGCGCTGGATTGCTTCCTGAGAACCAAGATGGACGTGCTGGTGCTGGGCGATGTCATGCTGACGCGCCCGGATGCGTCACGCGGATAGGGCGGCTGCGATCAGACGACGATGACCGATCGGCACCAAGCATGATCCTGATCGTCGGCCCGATTCCGCCACCGGTTCATGGCGCGGCGGTCATCACCGAGCGCGTGGTGGACACGCTCGCGGCGCAGAATGTCCGGGTCGAAGTCTGCAGCCTGTCGCCGCCTCCCGGCGCTCGTGGGCTGCGCTATCACCTCGGCCGGGTGGCGGCTTATCTCAAGTGCTACGCAACGATCCTGGCCAGCAGCCGGATCGAAACGGTCTATATCTCGTTGTCGGGCGGCTGGGGACTGATCTACGATTTTTTTGTCGCCGCCGCCGCCCGCTTGAAGCGCTGCGATCTGATTCTCCATCACCACACGTTCCACTACATCGTCCGTCCGAGTCCCGTGCTGCGCGCCATTGTTCGAATCGCCGGAACCCGGCAGCGCCATATCGCGCTCTGCCCGACGATGGCGCTGCGAGTGGCCGATATCTATGGCGCCGGGCTGAAGCTGGACGTGATCTCGAACCTGACGTTTTTCGACCTGGCACAGACGCCGCGTCGTGCCGAGGCCGGACCGCTTCGGGTCATCGGCTATCTGTCGGCTGTGTCGTTCGACAAAGGCGTCGACCGTTTTCTCGATCTGATGGCGGCGCTCAGAGCGAAAGGCTCGCAGGTCACGGGCCTCATTGCCGGCCCGTGCGCCGATCAAGCGGTCAAGGACTACGTCGAGCGGCGCGTTCGCGAGATCGGTGGCGTGAAGTATGTCGGCGCCGTCTACGGCGCCGACAAGGACGCGTTTCTGTCTTCGATCGATGTGCTGATCTTTCCGTCGCGGCTCAACGAGGCGCAGCCGCTCGTGATCTTCGAGGCGCAGGCCGCGGGCGCAATCGTGGCAGCAACGGGGCACGGCTGCGTTCCCGAGATGCGCGGCGGGCCGGCATCGGTCTTTGTGCTTAATCCGGAAATTTCCGTGCTCGATCCGCTTGTTGAGCGGATTGCCGCCTGGGAGCGCGAACCACACCGATTCGGCGATGAAGTGACCCAGGCACGCGCAGAATTTGAATCGCTGCTGACGCAGAAAACCGCAGATTTCCAGCGATTTTTGGCACTTTTTGCGGAACCGCGTTAACCACGCCGCTCGTCGCCAATCGCGATTCATCACGCAAATCGCGGCTTTCATCAGCCCTTAACATTGATAGGCATGATGGCTATAACCGATTGTTAACGGATGTCGGTGGGTCTGTAGATGTCGTCGACCTTAGGGGTGGAGCGGGGAGGTCGCGCGCTCGTTGCGCATCTGCCACGTGTACCGTTCGCCTGGGTCGGTCCGGCGATCCTGTTCATCGAAGCAGCCGCCATCCTCAGCATCAGCGTCGCCACCGGGATGGCCTATCACTGGTTCGCGCTTGGCGACCTCGGTGACATCGACACATTCATTGGCGTCGGCGCCTCGACGTTCGTCTACTGCGCCATCGTGTTCGCGTATCGCGGCAACTATTCGATCGCCAACATCTCGTCGGTCAAGAAGCAGCTGGCCGAGCTCACCGTCACCTGGTGGTTCGTCGCGCTGTTTCAATTCGCGGTGGTCTTCCTTCTCAAGATCGGCCCGAATTTCTCGCGCGGCGCGACCTCGGCGTTCTTCATCGGCGGCTGGTTGTTCCTGCTGTTCTGGCGTTGGGTGCTGGCGCGCTATGCGGCCGCAGCCATTGCGGCCGGTGTCGTCTCGGCGCGCCGGATCATCGTGCTGGGCGAACCGGAGCTGATAGCGAGGTCGGGGTTCCTGTCGAATCTCGCCGGCTTCGGATATCGCGCCACCAAGGTTCTGTCGCTTGGCGAGACCTTCGTCGAGGATATCCAGCAGGCGACACAGGACGATCCGACCATCAGCGGAATTGTGCTGGTGATGGATTGGAAGTCCGCCGAGCGCATCAACGCGATCACGCTCGAGCTCGGCGTTGTGCCCTTGCCGGTGCTGCTGCTCCCCGACGCGAATGCGGCGCCGTTTCTGGACCGTCCGCTGGTCCGATTCGGCGAGCTGTGGACGCCCGAGCTGCAGCGCGGGCCGCTGACGATTTCGGAGCGCATCTGCAAGCGGATCATGGATCTGCTGGTGGCGGTCCCGGTCGGTCTCCTGTCCTTGCCGATTCTGCTGGTCGCCGCCGTTCTGATTCGGTTGGAATCACCGGGACAGGTGCTGTTCACCCAGGCGCGCGGCGGCTTCAATGGCCGCAAATTCCGGATCTTCAAGCTCCGCACCTTGAAAGTGGTCGAGGATGGCGCGGCCTACAAGCAGGTTCTGCGGAACGATCAGCGCGTGACACGCATCGGACATCTCCTGCGTCGCACCTGCGTCGACGAATTACCACAGCTTCTGAATGTGATTCGTGGCGAGATGTCCCTTGTCGGGCCGCGCCCGCATCCCGTGGCGCTCAACGAGCAGTATCAGCCGCTGATCGACGACTATTCGTTCAGGCATCACGTTAAGCCGGGTCTCACCGGATGGGCGCAGGTGAACGGCTTCCGCGGTGAGAACAGCGTGGCTCTGATGCAGAAGCGCGTCGAGTTCGACCGCTGGTATATCGATCACTGGAGCCTGTGGCTCGATTTCAAGATCATTTTGAAGACGCTGCTCATTGTCATTCGTCAGGACGACAGCGCGGATGCGCCGCCGCTCGCTCCGGAGATGATCGGTCCGTGCGACTCCAATCGTCAACGCGAGATTGGACTGAAACCATCTGTGAATTTTTCTGATCGCGACGCGCGCAGTTCGCGGAGTTAGCAGGCATTTAGCGGAGTTAGCGGGCATTTAGCGGGTCCGACGGCTAGAAATCAGACAGTGCCCGCTTAGCGTTCAATCACGATCATTACCGGTGTGTGGACGTTATGTTATCAATTTGAATCTAAAGGGAAATTTCAAATCCTCAAAATTAATGGTTAGCCAAACTTTAGGATTGACGATGCTGCAGAGCAGTATAAGGTTCGATTAACAATACGAGGGGGGGCGGCAATGGACTGTCCCTTGTTTTCGCTGATTTTTTGGTCAAGTGACACTGACTTCTGACGTTTTTGGTGCCGTCAGGTCCAGGTGTCCGAGCCGCGAGGATGGGACATGGCTGTTTACGATCTTTTGCAACTCGACATCACGTTAACCGCGAACGGCATTCCACAGGCGGTTCGTGCGCAGATTGAAGAATATCTCTACAACCACAATTTTTTTAACGGCGGCAGCGACCCGCTGCACGACGCTCCGCACGCGGAGGTGACCAACACCCAGACGCCGAATTCCGACGTGGAATGGCTGGGCGGCGCCCACATCACGGTCACCACCGACGCCAACCTCAACTACATCCTGGACGCGCAGGCCGGGAACGACATCACGATCAACGGCGGTGCCAACGACATCGGCGTTTCGATCCTCGGCAACACGCACCTGACCCTCAACGACGCCGGCGACGACAGCATCTCGGCCAACGGCGGCGGCAACACCATCGACGCCTCCGGCTCGTCGGGCGACGTCACGGTTCGCGGCAGCTCAAGCGGCTCCGACACGATTTTCGGCGGCAGCGGCCACGATGTGCTCATCGCGGCGCAGGGCGGCGGCGAAGTGAGGTCGGGCAGCACCAACGCGCCGGGCAGCTGGAACGTTCTGATCGACGAGAATGCGACGGGTGCTACGGCGCTGATTGGCGGCGGAGGTGCCGACACGATCTACGCGCAGGGCAACGACACGCTGCACCTGGGAACGGGTGACAATCAGGCGGCGTGGGCTCTCGGCGGCTCCAACACGCTCATTGGCGGCTCTGGCGCGGATCAGACGTTGCGGGCGTCGGGCTCCGGCGTCGCCGGCCCCGGTTTCGACATCATCCTGGGCGGCACCGGCAACAACTTCCTGTGGGCCGATGGCACCGCCGGCTCCGGCAAGATGTTCTCCAGGAGCGACGCTGGCGGCAACGCCCATGTTCTTGACAACGAGAGCACGAACTCGTGGACGATGGTTGCTGGCGAGGGCAACGACACCATCTATTCGGGCGACGGCAGCGATGTGCTGGCAACCGGCTTTGGCGCCGTCAATCAGCAACTGGTTGCGGGTGGCGGCGACGACCTCCTGATCTCGCGGACCACGGGCGGCATCACGACGCTGTACGCCGGCACGGGCAACGACACGCTCGATGCCAGCACCAGCTCGGGCATTAACGTGTTCTACATCGGCTACGGCAACGAGACTGTGAAGGGCGGCAGCGGCTTCGACTACTTCAACGACACCAGCGTCACTGGTTCGGCGGGGTCGAGCTCAAACGTCATCAACGTCACGGGCCAGTCAGGCGATATCCTGCACTTCACGGATCGCACGGCTGCCGAGAAAACAGGCGACAACATCAGCGGTGGCATCCGCACGATCGATTTCAGCGACGGTCAGCAGTACAAGGTCAGCGCTGTGGTCACGGTGGAATTCCACTCCTAATGTGCGGCTGGGCGCAGCCCTTCGCACTCAGAAAACTGCCCAATGCCCCGGCTTTGCCGGGGCATTGTCTTTTTCCAGACCGCCTGGCTGCCGTGGGCCGGCCAGCGGCATTGATGCATTAACATTAGCGGCAAGAGCTGGGCCGCGAATCCGCTCTAACAGGCCGTTTTTGTTGAATTCTGAGGCCCATAGAGTCATAATGGCCGCACATTCTCGCAGTAGGCGATGCGGCATCGCGAATACTGTTTTATTGCGATCACTCTCGAGGATTGACCATGACGAAGACCGTAGACGACAGCGTTGAGGCGGTTGGGCTGCCCTCGCTCTCGGTCGTGAGCAACACCGATGCGCATGGCGAGCCGGCGGACCGGGAGCCTTCGGCTCTTGCCTGTCTGGTCATCGTCGCGCGGGCCCACGGCGTGCACCTGACGACGGAGCAGATGATCCGCGAGAACGTCCTGACCTCGCGCGAAGTCGGTACTCCGGAACTGCTCAAGTGCGCCGGTACCGCTGGCCTGAAGGCCAAGGTGTTGAACCTCGATTGGAACGGTCTTACCGGCCTCGATAAAGTTTTACCGGTCATCGTGCGGCTGAAGCACGGCGACAGCATGGTGCTCGTGGGTGTCGAAGACGACGAGACCGAAATCCAACGCGTCTCGCTGCAGGATCCCAATGCCGAAGACGGCATGCTGCTGACGATCGACCGCGTGCGCTTCGAGGAGGCCTGGACCGGCGAGGTCGTGCTGATCAAGCGCGACTACGACATCCAAGACGAAGAGCAGCCGTTCGGATGGGGCCTGATCAAGGCGCTGTCATTCCGCGAACGCTGGATTATTCGCGACGTGGCGATCGCCGCCTTTGTGCTCGCCTTCCTGGCGCTCGCGCCCATCCTGTTCTTCCGGATGCTGAGCGACTACGTGCTCTATTACAAGGCGATGGGCACGTTCACGGTGATCTGTCTCGGTTTCGCGATTCTGCTGGTCGCCGAGACGCTGTTCTCCTGGATCCGCCGCTATCTCGTGCTGGCATTGACCCTGCGTATCGAGACCAAGCTGTCGACGCATGTGTTCGACAGACTCTTGAAGCTGCCGATCAGCTACTTCGAGCGCACTCACACGGGTCACATCGCGCACAACATCACGTATCTGCGACGGATCTCGGCCTTCTTGAAAGGCCAGCTGTTCGGCAGCGTGCTCGATTCGGTCACGCTGCTGGTGTTCATCCCGGTGATGATCCTGATCAGCCCGGTCATGACCGCAATGGTGCTGGTGATTTGCGGGCTCGTTGCCTTGTGGCTGCTGTTGATGCTGCCGTCCTACCGCCGGAAATCGATCGCGGCCGAGAGGGCCGACTCAGAACGCCATGCGTTCCTGATCCAGAACATCTACGGCATCCGCACCACGAAGTCGCTCGCGATCGCCGCGCGTCAAAGCCACATCTGGGACGTGCTGGTTGCCCGCGCCGCCAAGGCGCATCTCGAGGAAGGCAAGGTCGCCAATACGATTCAGACGATCGTCCATCCGCTGGAGGTCATGGCGGTCAGCGGCACGCTGGCATTCGGCGTCTATCTTGCGATCACCACCAACGACCCGGTCTATATCAGCGCGCTGTTCGCATTCCTGATGCTGAGCCGGCGCGTTGTGCAGCCGCTCGTGTCGCTCGCCCAACTCGTCAATCAGTACGAGGAGGTTCGCCTGACGGTGAGCAGCATCGCCGAGATCGTGAACCAGGAGCCCGAAGAAGGGCGCAGCGATCAAGGCGTCCAGGCGCCCATCAAAGGCGACGTCGAGTTCTCGAACGTCCTGTTCAAGTACAAGGGCGCATCGTCGGCGGCCTTGGATCGCGTGTCGTTCGAGGTGCGGTCGGGTCAGGTGCTCGGCATCATGGGCCGCAGCGGATCGGGCAAGACCACGGTCACGCGGCTGCTGCAGCGGTTGCACAGTGAATACGAAGGCCTGATCAAGATCGACGGCATCGATGTCCGCGAGTACAACCTCAATCATCTGCGTCGCAATATCGGCGTCGTGCTCCAGGAAAACTTCCTGTTCAGCGGCACGATTCGCGAGAACATCTGTATCGCCAAGACCGACGCCACCTTCGACGAGATGGTCCGTGCGGCGCGGCTTGCCGGTGCCGAGGAGTTCATCGACCGGCTGCCCCGCGGCTACGAGACCCACATCAACGAAAGCTCGTCCAATCTCTCGGGCGGCCAGCGGCAGCGGCTTGCCATTGCACGAGCCCTGCTGATCGACCCGCCGATCCTCATTCTCGACGAGGCGACCAGCGCTCTCGATCCCGAGAGCGAGGCGATCATCAACGCCAATCTTGCGCGCATGGCCCACGGCCGCACCATGCTGGTGGTTTCGCACCGCCTCGGGTCGCTGATTTCTTCGGACGCCATTCTGGTGCTGGAGCGCGGCAAGCTCGCCGATATCGGCAAGCATTCCGAATTGCTCGAGCGCTGCGAGATTTATCACAAGCTCTGGCACGAACAGAACGGCCACCTGGCCACGAGCAACGTGCAACGCAAGCCGCCAGTAAGGAACCCCAGCCTTGTCTCTTGAGCAATCAAACGAAGCAGAGATTCGGCAATTCCAGTCCGAAACCGAGGCTCTGCGCGAGGCGCCGCAACCGCGCTGGGCCCGCATGACCGTCGTCGTCCTGGGCGGCATGTTCGCGTGCCTGTTGCTGCTCGCCTTCGTGACGACCATGGATCGCGTCGTGATCAGCCAGGGCGGCAAGATCGTGCCGCTGCGCGCCGTCAACGTCTACCAGGCGCTGGATGCTTCCATCATCAAGACCATCGACGTGCGCGAGGGTGACCGGGTCGAATCCGGACAGGTGCTTGCCACGCTCGACCCGACCTTTGCGGCGGCCGATGTGCAGCAGCTTTCGGCGCAGATCGTCAGCCTGGAATCGCAGGTCGCCCGTGATGAAGCCGAGCTTGCGGGGCGCAAGCTCACCTTCGAGCCGACCAACGATCCGGAGCGGACGAAGTATCAGGCCATCCAGCTGGCCTTCTACGACCAGCGCCAGGCACAATACCGGGAGCAGACCAACAGCTTCGATGCCAAGATCAAGCAGCTTGATGCGACGCTTGGCAAGCTGCGGGCGGATGTCGGAACCTACCGCAACCGCGAGAAGATTGCGCTGAAGATCGAAGACATGCGGACCATGCTGGCCGACAGCGGCTCGGGTTCGCAGCTCAATATGCTGATCTCCCAGGACGCGCGGCTGGAGATCACCCGTTCGCTGGAATTCACGATGAACAGCATCGTGGAAACCACGCATCAGCTGGAGTCCAGCAAGGCGGATCGGGAGGCTTTCATCCAGCAGTGGTCCGCTCAGCTCAGCCAGGATCTGGTGACCTCGCGAAACAGCCTCGACACCGCACGGGCGCAGCTGGAAAAAGCAAACCGGCGCAAGGAACTGGTCCAGTGGACCGCCCAGGAACCCTCGATCATCCTGACCAAGGCCAAGCTGTCGGTCGGATCGGTGCTGAAGGAAGGCGACGTCCTGTTCACGACGATGCCGGCCAATGCCCCGGTCGAAGGCGAGGCGATGATCTCGAGCCGCGACATCGGCTTCGTGCGGCAGGGCGATCCCTGCACGCTCAAGGTCGACGCCTTCCATTTCGTCGAGCACGGCTGGGCGGAAGGCAAGGTGCGCTGGATCAGCGAAGGCGCGTTCACCGTCGATGACGACGGCAAGCCCGTCGACAACCCGTATTACAAGCTCCGCTGCACGGTCGAGCAGTCCAACTTCCGCAACGTGCCTGCGAACTTCCGGCTGATCCCGGGCATGACGCTGACGACCGACATCAGGGTCGGCAGCCGTTCGGTCGCCATGTACATGCTGCGCGGAAGCCTCCGTGGCTTCAGCGAATCGATGCGCGAGCCCTGATATCCGTGCTTGGGTCACTGCTCACGAAGTTCCTGCCGCCGAGCGATCCCGATGGGTTGCTCAAGCGCGGCATCGAACATCGGGAGAAGGGCCGCTTCCTCGATGCCATGCGCGCCTGGAAGCAGGCCGGCGACAAGGGCAGCGCAGACGCGTTCTATCGCATCGGCCTGCTCTATGCCCGCGGCGAGGGCGTGTACCGCAGCCCGCCGGACGCGGTCGTCTGGTACCAGATGGCCGCCGACGCGGGCCATGCGGCGGCGCAGTTTCAGCTCGGGCTGAGCTATCTCTACGGCGCGACCTCCCACCCGGGGGCGGTGGAGTGGCTCCGCTCGGCCGGCAGCCGGATCGGCGAGCAGGTCCAGGAGGCCGCAACCGCTGTCTTCCCGCACGGCATCACGGTCGAGCAGAATCCGGAGCTGGCGTTCCGCTGGATGCTCAAGTCTGCCGAAGCCGGCGAGGCCGACGCTCAGCTCGTGCTGGCGGAGATGTACCGCCAGGCCCGCGGCTGCGAGAGGGATATGGTCGCGGCGAAGCATTGGTACGAGCGAGCTGCCGAGCACGGCATCGCCGGTGCCGAGTTCGGGCTTGGCGACATCCACTATCAGGGCCTCGGCGTGCCGGTCGACCACACGCTGGGTGCGGACTACTACGCCAAGGCCGCCGAGCGTGGCTACGCCCGGGCGCAGGTGGCGCTCGCGTCGATCTATCAATCCGGGCAAGGCCGGCCGGCTGATCCCAAGCTTGCGGTGCGGATGCTCAAGCTCGCCGCCGATCAGGGCGAGCCGCGCGCGCAATTCAACCTCGCGGCGTTTTATCAGCGCGGCGACGGGGTGAAGCAAAGCACGGAAAAGGCCGAAACCTTTCTGCGTCGCGCCGCCAAAAGGGGCCATCTGCCGGCCATGATCAAGCTGGCCGAGTTCTACGCCCGCGGCGATGGCGTCGAACCCGACCTGCGGCAGGCCGCCAGCTGGTATCGCGAGGCGGCGGAGCGCGGCGACGTGCCGTCGCAATTCATCATCGGCCGCATGTGCGCCACCGGGGCCGGCGGTCCGATCGACCTGCGTGAGGCGGCGCGCTGGTTCCTCAAGGCTGCGGAGAACGGCCACAGCACGGCTGCTTTCAATATCGCCGTATTCTATTCCAGAGGCAGCGGCGTCGAGCAGGACATTCAAAAGGCCCTGCACTGGTTCGAGGTCGCCGCCAAGGGCGGCATCAGCGCGGCGAATGCGCAGCTCGGCCGCCTCTATGCGACGGGCGACGGTGTCGCGCGCGATCTGAATCTTGCCACGCAGTGGCTGTTGCCTGCGGCCGAAGCCGGCGACATGGAAGCGAAGACCACGCTAGGCCTGCTCAAGCTGCAATCGGAGCCGCGCGATCCGCTGCGGGCCAGGGACCTGCTCTCGGAAGCCGCGACGGCCGGCCACGGTCCGGCGGCGCTGCACCTGGGGCATCTGTTCGCGGGCCGCTACGGCACCTCGGCCAATCCCGTGGATGCGGTCAAATGGTATAAGGCTGCGGCCGAGACCGGCAACGCCGAGGCGCAGTTCAGCCTTGGAACGATCTATCTGAACGGCACCGGCGTTCCGGCCGATGCGGAAGCGGCCGCCAGCTGGCTGGAACGCGCCGCCCATGCCGACCATCCCAACGCGCAATTCCAGCTCGCCGTGATGTTCTGCACCGGGCAGGGCGTGCCGAAGGACCTGCCGCAGGCGATCGCCTGGTACGAGCTCGCTGCACAGCTCGGCCACAAGGTCGCGCAGTACAATCTCGCGGTCATGTTGACGAACGGGCAGGGCTGCGAGGCCGATCCCGCACGCGGCTATCCGTGGTTCGAGAAGGCCGCGGCGCAGGGCATGCCGGAAGCCCAGCTGGCCGCGGGCGACATGTGCCGCGCCGGCAATGGCGTGGCGAAGGACGAGGCGGCGGCGCGCCGCTGGTATCAAGCGGCCGCCCAGGCCGGCAACGAAGCCGCGCAAAAGCGCCTGCAAGCGCTCGGCTGATCCCTGCTTTCAATCCATCGTCTGTCGATCCGGTCGTGAACACCGGAAGATGCACCGCATTGTCTCGTGGAATAGCTCGAGCCTGTGCACAAACTGCATTTCTACCTTGCAGCGAAAAAACAATTTCGAAAACGTGTCAGTTGTCATCCGATTTTCATCACTCGCTGCGATCCAATTCCACCCAAGCCAGTTGGGAGCAAATGCGATGGGTTACTCAGTTCAAACGGGCATAACAGCCGCTGGTACGAACCAAGGGAATGCAACCGGATTGACCAGGACGTTGAACGAGGTGACCTCGGTCGCTTCAGGCACTGGTGTTGTGCTGTTCAAACCGCCGTTTGGGGAGGAATGCATCGTCATCAATGTGGGCGCCAACAATCTCAACGTCTATCCGGCAGTTGGCGGTCAAATAAACACTCTGGGGACCAACATCCCGCTTGTCGTGCTCGCGGGCTCGTCGGCCCGGTTTGTCTCCACGTCGGCGTCGCCAACGGGGAACGCCCACCAGTGGTACGCGATTCCTTGAGAGAACGAGGACGCCATGGGAAACGACATCTATTCCAACCTGATTGCGATCACGGCTGGCGGGACGGCCGCGCGGAAATTCAATAGCAAGTTTGCAGACATCATCTCCGTCGCGGATTTCGGCGCGGTCGGCAATGGCGTGACCGACGACTCCAGCGCGATCAACGCGGCCTCGCTCGCGCTGTCGCAGGCTGGAGGCGGTGTGCTGGTCTTCGATTCAGCCAAGACGTATTACATCACGACGACGTTGCTGATCTATCCCAACGTCTCGTTCGATGGCCGCGGCTGTACGATCGTGACCGATCGTGCCATCTGGTTCATGGGCAACCCCGGCCCCACGTCCAATGGACTGACACCAACCGTTTCTGCCACGGTCACTGCGAACCCGTCTGCGGGCACGAACGCCGTGACCGTGAACTCGGTTTCGGGATTCAACATCGGCGACCTCGTCGACGTCCGGCTGGGCGACAATCCGGTTGATCTCCCAGAACCGCGCTACGTTCTGATCAATGCCAGAATCGCCGGCATCGATCCGGTGAACAACATTCTCAGCTTCGACCAGTCCATCCCCTACGCGATCGACCTCTCGGGCGCCGGCGCCGGCAACAAGGTCGTCTGGAAATTCGCGTATGTCTTGCGCGATACATGGATCAAGAACTTCAATTTCGAGTGCTCGGGAACGCCCAACATTCAAGGCGGTATTTTGCTGGCTTATGCCAGCGATATTCTGATTGAAAACATCCAGGGCAACAAAAACGGCGGCGTCAACATGGGCGCCGGCATCGTTGTCCTGTTCCAATGCGAACGCATCTCAATTCGCCAAATCAAGCTCTATCGAAATGCGGGGACAAGCGGTCAGGCATCGGTCGGCCGCTGCTTCAATTTCTCCAATTGCTACGACGTGACGGTCCAGGACGTCGAGGCAAGCAACATCAGAAGAAGCCTTTGCTTCAATGAGAGCTTTTGCGAGAGGCTTGTCTTCGAGAACGTCATCGTCCGGTCGGAAAACAATACGGGTACGGACCCTCTTTTTAACACCAGTGCAGGAAGCATTGACGTTCTCTATCGCAACGTCGCGGTGGAATACCCGGTCGCCGGAACAATTCTCGACGATCAAGGCGATCCCAATCATCCCGCCTTCAATGTCAGGTTTGAGAACCTGACATGGCGCGGCGGTTTTCCGACGATCGCCGGAGGCGTCACGACGCTCAAAGGAATTCTCGATTACAACGACGGCACCAACGCATTCACAGTCGATCTTGATGATGTCACGGACGGAGTGCTGACGGTTCCGCTCACTCCGGGCATGACGGCCGTTTCCTTTCCATTGCAGCCTGGATTCCTGCTGCCGGACATCGACGTTTACGTGCCGCCATTTGTCGATACGAGCCATATCACGGGTTTCTTTTTGGGCAGTGACCCCCACCTGGGCTCCTTGTCTGCCGGGAATCAGAAGCGGTTCACTTACCGCAAGACATTCGGCACGAACGCGACACCCTATGGCGCCATTGCGAATATCTTGAATCCGCAAGCGAACGTCATTTTCTATACCGACTCGAGTTCGGCGGGTTACGTGATCCTGCGCTACAAAGTGGCGCGCTATATCAGCTCATCAGGCGGCGGCCTGGACAGCATCGCGATGACCGAGGCCGTTGCGCTCAGGGCCCGGAACGCACCCTATTTCGCTCTCGTGAATGCCGGGCCCGCAACGATCGCCAACCAGACCACCTTTACGGTTCCGGGCGGATACTCACCGGGCCGCATTCTCGTGTTCGCGAACGGCGCGCTCCGTACCGACGTCACCGCGACCAACGGCAGCACGATTGTATTCGCTACGGGATTGGCAATTGGCGCCACGGTTTACGTGGCGGTCATTGTTTAGGTGCCGGCGAGGTTCAAAGCCCCGGAATGACATCGAACGGAACGGGCGCGTCATTCGTGCGCGGCGCCATCGATCGCGGCGGCCACGCCAGCGCCGAGAAGGGCAGCGGATCGAGCGACAGCGTGGGATTGTAGTAAGGGTCGCTCATCAGCGCGTCGCCCCAGCGGGCGCGCAGCATCCGCAGGTCATGCTCGTAAGCGTCCGAGCGGTTGCGCGCGCCGTGGCCTGACGATGTCAGACCATGATGAACAAGACGCGCATGCGGCGTGAAGATCACCCGCTTGTCCGCCGCGCGGAGCTTCAGGCAGTAGTCGACGTCGCCGAAATGGGCCGGAAAGCGCAGCTCGTCCATGCCGCCGATCTCGAGATAATCGGCCCGGCGGGTCAGCAGGCAGGCAGCGCTGACGGCGCTGGCCTCCCGCGCCACGCGAAGCGCATCGGCATAGCCGGGATCGGACTCGATCCGGTCACCGAAGGCTCCGGCCGCCGCAAAGCCCGCGCCCAGAACGATGCCGCCGTGCCGGACGATGCGGTCCGGCGCGAGCAGCAAGGCGCCGACGGCGCCGACGTCGGGCTCGGCGATGCGGCCCAGCATCTCGGGGAGCCACTGGTCGTCGATCGCCTCGATGCCGCTGCCGAGCAGACAGAGGTATTCGGTTTGCGCCTTGCCGGCCCCGATGTTGTTGAGACGCGCGAGATTGAAATAGCCGCTCGCGCGTAGAACCAGTGCCGAGCCGCTGTCGAGCTCATCGAGAGTGTCGAGCATCTCGGGATCCGATGAATCGCCGTCGACGATCATGATCTCGGCGCGCGCCGCCATGGCGGCGCGCTGGATCGACTTGAGACAGGCGCGAAGCCGCGCAGGGTTGTCGCGAACCGGAATGACGATCGTCGTCGACCCGCGCGGTACCGCGCGCACGACGCGGACGGCGGGAAACAACGTTCCCTTTCCTCTGTCCACCTTGGCGGGCAGGTCGCGCGCCTTCAGATGCTCGGCCGTGGCGCGCGCCAGATCAGCGCTCGCAAGATCGGGCGGCAGCTGCGGCAACGTGCCGAGCGCTCCCGGGACGTGAACGATTTTTTCCGCGGCAGTGCCGTCGCGGTCGAGCACGCTGTTGAACAGGCGATAGAGATTCGACGCGCCCGACTTCATCATCGCGTCGAGCGCCGTGCGGCGCACCGCGAACAGATGCGCGGCATAGCCCTGCTCGAGCATCCGCTCGTAGTCGAATGCCGGCAATGCGATTGGCCAGATCGTGTGATCGGCGCGCTCGATGTCGACATCGCAATAGACCACCGTGGCGTCCGGGGAGGCCGAGAATGCGTCCGCGATCCGCTGCAGCGCCTGGCCCGAAAAGGCCGTTCCGGAAAGGCAAAAAACCGTTATTTCACAATGGTTTGCGTCATCGTTCAGGAATTCGGCGAGGAGCGTCCGGTCGAACGCGGTGGGCTCCTTCTGCTCCGGCATCGCGGCGGCGAGCCAGTCCGGATAGTTCTCGCTCTCGATGCTTTGCAACGAGGTTTCGACCGAGCCTTGGCCCACCAGCACGACGGCGATCGGGGGCGATGCTGCAACATCGACCGCGACCGGAAAACGTTCACGCCAGCGCTGATATTCCGAGAACGGCAGTGACGCGGGAAACAGCCGGTCGAACATCGCGCCGCGGAGTTTCTCAGCGGCGATCTCCCCCAACGACGACAGCACGGTCTCGAGCGCGTCGGGAAACGCCACGAACGCGAGCGGCTCCTGCGTCAGCTCGGCGCCACTCTCGGTCCGAAAGCGCGCGCGCCGCACGCGACCGTCGGCGAAATGCTCCGGCAGGTGAATATCGAAACCGCGGACGGCTCGCACATTGTCGCCTGAGCCCGCATGGGCCCAAAGCGCCGCCTGCGTTGTCGCAACCGGCTCACCGTCGACGAGCGTCATGACGCTCGGGCTTGCGCCCTGATCGGGGTTGCACCAGCCGGTGAATCTCAGGCCCCCGAGCCAGCGCACCTCGCCGCGCTGCTGCCATTCCGGAGTACCGGAGGGCGCGCCGAGCACGATCGGAGCCGCGAAGGCCGTGCCGTTGTTGGCGAGCCGCGCTTCGATGATGGAGCCGGTTGAGAGCAGGGCCGCGGGCACCATGAACGAGAAGCCGTAACGGGCGTCTCCGATGTGCTGCTGCGCGAGCTGATGCGAAGTGGTGTTGGCGCGGGCGAGCTTGAGCGGCACGCCATCGAGCAGCAGCTCGACCACGAAGCGGCGGCCGAGGTCGGACTCGTCATAGACGTAGCCGTCGAAGCCCTCCTCGGCGATCCGGGCGAATGCGCCGCGCAATACGGGAACGTTGTTCGTTGGTGACGCGGGCTTGAGTAAACGCGTGGCCGACTTGGTCGCGGATTTGCGCTCCGACTTGGGCGCCGCGCGCTTCTTCGACGTTGTTGTTCGTTTCGCCATTCGTGTGGTCTGTCGCCGGAGCTAGCGCGGAGAATTTGCCCGCTTGAATGCGAGCGCAGTGCGATTCGGTATCCTGCTTTCGGGCCGCATCATATACGATCGAACCAGTTCCGGACGGCTTTTGCCGCTTCGAGATTCGGCAGCGCCGGATCGATCAGGAGATTGCTTGGTCCCGCCGCCACTTGCCCGAAGGACCAGTCGAACACTGCGACCGGAAAGGAAGAACTCAGGACAGCGCCGACCAGCGGATGACCGAACAGCGGCTGTCGCGCCGCCACGAGCAGCGCTCTGACGCCGTAGTGCCGCAGCAGATCGTCGATCTCGATGTGGTCGACCGCCCCGGTCACCGACACGTTTGGATTCTTCATCAGCTCCAGATCGTTCAGTGTCTTGCCGATGATGACGATCGCGGGGCCGCGACGCCTGTCTTCGGTGGCTCTGGCGACCGCACTGATGAGGCCGTGGTCAGCGGCATTGTTGCCGTCCAGCACCAGCAGTCCCAAGGCGTCGGAGTCATCGGCAGGAGCGCCGCGCACGACCGCAGCCACTCCCTTTCGCGGCTTGAGCCTGACCGGTTTCGGATGCGAGGCCTCCCGCTGCAGGAAGGCGGCAGCCTGCGCGTCCGGCGCCAATATGCGGTCGGCGCGCTTCAGCAGGTCGTGCCATTGGGCGGGCATGGCTTCGGACACCAGCACGTCGAACGGAACGCAAAATGGAACTCCTGGGCCGAGCAGCAGCTCGAGGAGCTCGCCAGGGAGCAACGGAGGTCCGACGAACTCGAGGCGCGATGGCTGCAATTGCCTCAGGTATTCAGCCAAGGCATGCGGCGCTTCGGCAGCCGAAATCTCGAACGCCAGCGACTGCGGCAGGCCTTCCGACGGATCGATCAGGTGAAGCGCCGGAGGCGACGCATTCGGACGAAGCTCCGCGAGGATCGATGTGGTTCCATCGGCGGCGAGCTGCGCAGCGCGTGCTGCGGCGACCGTTGCGCTTGGTCCCGGGCCATGAACCAGCAACACCGCGCCGGCGCTGAGCGAAGGCAATTGCCGCTCGATCGCGGCGCGGACGCTCCTCAGCGGATTTGCTTTGACGAACATGGCGCATTCATTGCGGTAGTCCGGAAATCTGGCCTCAAGCCGTCCCATGTTGCGCATGACGAGGGCGCGTTTCTGCGCGCCGAACGAGCGCGAGCCGGCATGGCCGATATAGATCGAAGGCGCACAGACATTGCGGAAGCCGGCCTCGCGCGCACGCAGGCAGAAATCCGCATCCTCGAGATAGCCGCTTTCGAAGATGTCCGAGAGAATGCCGATGGCGTCGAGACATTCGCGCGTCACATAGAGGCAAAACCCCGTGCCGTTCGGGATGTCGATGATGGATTTGGCATTGACGGCGCGAGCCGCATCGTCGATCGCGACGATGTGCTCCATCGAGGCCATCTCGTTGGGCGTGTTCGGGATCGGAAAGCTCGTGAACTCGCCGTTGTTGGACAGCGGCACGACGGTCCCGATGTTCGGCTCGGAGCGCGCGGCCGCGCGCAGGCGCGCGGCAAAGCCCGGTGTCACCACCGTGTCGGCGTTCAGCAGAATGACGTCGCCGGTCGTGATCGTGGTGAGCGCAAGGTTGACCGAGCCGACGAAGCCCAGATTGCGATCGTTGGCGATGAGCTGAACGCAGTGGTGCCCGGCAAGGCCATCGAGATGCGCCTTGATGCGGGCGTCCGGGCTGGCATCGTTCACCAGGATGGCTCTGGTGCGCGATTGCAATTCCGGCAGCAGGCTGTCGAGGCAGGCCTTGGTGGCGTCGTAGTCGTCGTAGACCGGGACGATGATGGTCAGCAGATCATTCCCGGCGTCGCCGCGCCGTGCGGGGAGGGGCCGCTTTGCGGAAGAGGCGATCGCTGACGCACGCCGGACCGGCGGAGGCAACAGCTTCTCGTAGAAGGACTTTTTGCCGTCGGAGAGCGCAGCGATCAGTGGTGCCTGCGACTTCGGCCGCGGGATCGAGATGCTTGCCGCGCGGCCGAGGGATGGGCCGAGCGGATGGTCCGGATCGGCGGCAATCGCGGTGCGCGTGATCCCGCCTTCGGAATCGATGCGGAGCTCGACCGACTTGCGCCCCGACCACGCCGCCCATCCGATGATGTGGGTGTCGGTGGCTTGAATCGTTGCGAAGGCTTTGCGCTTCGAGATCTTGCGAAGCGCCTTGATCACCGCAGCGAGCGATTTGAAATTCGGCTCCCGCTCGAGCAGCACCTCGGCCGCTCCGAGCTTCTCAGCGTCATTGCCCCAGTCCAGCATGCGGCGGTTGGCGGCAATGTCCTCGGGAAGCAGCTCCAGCGTCCGTCTGATGTCGGACAGCGCGGCGTCGCGATCGCCCATCCGATGCAGGATCTCCGCGCGCAGCGTGTAGTGATGGGCTTGCGCGCGCGGCGCGACGCGGCAGCGCCGGTCGGCGAATTTGAATGCCGACCTGAGGTCGCCTGTGGCAAGCATCCGCACCGCGAGCTGCTCGAGCGCTTCGTGGTGATGCTCGTCGTCGAAGAAGGCGGGATGGACGCCGCCGGTCGGAGCATCCGCAGTCGAAGGCTGTTTTCGTCGACGGGCCATCGCAGGGCGAACGTTTAAGTCTCTTCACTCGTCACGAGGGCTGAATCGTCCTCGTCCCGGGCGCGTCTTTTGCTCGGTTTGAAGCCCAGGAATTCCCGGAGTTTCGGCAGGCAGACGCGGGCATTGTCGAAATTCTCGACCACGAATTTCCGGGCCTGCGCACGCTGCTTCTGGAAGCGTTGCGGATGCGCCAGCGCTTCCACGGCGGCGCTTGCGACCTTCTCGTGATCCAGGAACGGCACCACGATTCCGTTCGTCTGATCGAGCACTTCGCGCACCGGAGGCGTGTCGGAGGCGATCACGAGGCAGCCCGCCGCCATCGCTTCCAGCATCGACCAGGAGAGCACGAATGGGTAGGTCAGATAGAGATGCGCACGCGAGATCTGGAGAGCCTTCACATAGCTCGGATGCGGCAGCGCGCCGACGAAATGCACGCGGCGCGTGTCGATCTGATCGGCGATCGAGTCGAAGTAGACCTGCTTCCAGGTTTTGCCCACCGGAGGCTCGAAGCCGTAGGGATTTCCCGCGCCGCCGACGATGACGACATGAGCGTCCTTTCGCCGTTTGAGGATTTGCGGCAAGGCGCGCATGACAATGTGAAAGCCGCGCAATGGCTCGAAGCTGCGCGTCACATAGGTCAGGACTTCGTCGGAAGGTGTCAGGATACGGCCTGAGGGAAGCTGCAAGCTGGCCTTGGGATCAGGCTTCACCAGGTTGGTGTTCACGCCCTCGTGGATCACCTGGATCTTGCTCTGATACTCCGCGGGATAGGTCGATTTCTGCCACTGCGTCGGTGAAATGCCGTCGTCGCTGTCGTCGAGCGCCAGCAGCGTGGCGGCATTCTTCAGATGGATCCTGACATCGCCATCGAGGCCGGTGACGGAAAACTCCGGATCAAACCCGACATCCTGCCCTCTGCGGCGGTAATAGAGCTCGCAATAGGAGATCAGGCGCGCGTCCGGGAAGGCCGAGCGCAGCGGAATGGTCTCGCCCCAGCCGGGATGGGCCAGCACGATGTCCGGCACGAAGCCCGACATCCTCAGATTGGAGGCCGCATAAAGCACCTCTTCGGCGCGGCGGCATTCCAGGTCGAAGCGGCGGGCGAACGGGTGGGTCGCCGCCACGTCGGGCTGACCCACGTTGTATTTCAGCAGCTTCACGCCGGGCATCGGACGCGAGGTCATCGTGCCGATGGCCGCAACCTGAACGTCCGGCTCCTTGGCCAGAGCCCGCGCAATATGGACAAATTGTGCAGGGAAATTGTTGTGAACGAACAGGATTCTCTTCATCGAACGCCCAAATCATCGACGGTCAAAGCCATTGATCGCCCAAAGTCATTGACTATCCATGACGGTTTGTGGACGCAGGGGTTTCGCGGGGCTGTAACAAATTGCTGATTTCTGACCAAGACGGCGTGTCGTCATCCGGCTCGCGGGCACAAACGTTGGACATTAGCGTTACCACGCTGCCAAAAAAGGAACGTCGATCTTGGCAGGTTATAGGCCTAATCAACCGTGACGGCGCAGAACGATGGAAATTTCCCGGGCCGCTGGGCATTCCAGCTTCCGGCATTTAGCACGATGGCGTAAACTAGTATAAATGACTGGAACAAAGCGATAAATCGCTCTCCCGGGATTATTTGGCCGCAGTCGGACCGCAATCTGAGGACCGGCGACGTGATGCATAAGGGGCTCCATGGACGTGCAACAGAAGAAGACGGTGGAGATTCCGCGGGGTCTGTTTCTGGTTCGATACGAGTCGGCCGACGACACCACGAATCCTCCGCGCGTCACGGTATCTCTGGCCCCCGAGCATGCCGAAGCCATCAGGGTGATTTTACCGCCGGGCACCGATGAGTCCGTGTTGTGGGCGCCCGGCGCCTGTCTCGTGGTCCGTGCGTCCCAGACCGGCAGCGTCGAAATTGCGGTCACGCCGTCGCAGGCCAACGGCTCCGTCGCTGCAAAAATTCAGGTGGTGCCGATCTCGAACGATCCGACGGGTGCGTCCACTTCAATGGTTGAAACGGTCGCGGACGTGATCGATCCGTCGCAGATGAAGGTTCGTGGACACGTCGCCGGCCTCGGCGACGTTGTCGTGCGGCCGGGGGAGTGGATCGCCGGCCCCTCGGCTCCGTCGCGGATCGAGGGCATTCTGCTGCATTGGCCCAACAAGCCGCAATCGCTCGACCTGCGCTATTCAGTTGCCTTGGGCGGGCCAAAGCCCATGCAAACGCCGATGGTGCCGGCCGGCACCTATGCCGGCACCCGCGGCAGGGCGTTGCCGCTGGTCGGCGCGATCCTGGAGCTGGCGGGCCCGCAGGCGGCCAAGCATCAGTTCGACGTCGAGGCGCTGTTCCTGGGCTCGCCACAGGTCCGGATGACCGGGCGCCGGATCGAGCTATCCGGGCCGACGGGCCGTGAGCCTCTGGTCGGACTACGGGTCCTTTTGGAGGAGGTCGGCAAGAAGCGGCTTGCAGCCGATCAAACTCAGACCCAGCCTCGCAGCCACCAGCCTCAAGGCCAAGGGAAGCCTCAGGGTCAGAACAAGCGCGTGTTCCGAAAGAAACAGGACTCGGGAGAGGCCTCAGCAAAAGTGCCAATTGTCCGACGGCCGCAGGCTGCCGGTGGCTTGGCCGCTGGTAACTTGTCTGCCGGCAACTTGGCCGAGGACCGGCGGAAGCCCTTCGCGCGAGCAGACAAGCCGGCTGTCCCGGGCATGAAGAAGCAGCCTGCACGGGTGCGGGTTTTCCAGGGTGAGCCGAAACGCCCACGGCCAGTCTCGAAGCCCTGAGATTTCCAGGCCAGGCAACGGCTCGCTGAGGGGCTGCGGCCAGGTGCCGCGTGATCTGGGGGAAGAGCGCTTTTGATCGCTGCGATCAGCCGGCCGATCCTGTCATCAGCTGATGACAAGGATCGGGGGCGCGTCGTTCTACAGCCGTTCGACCGTTCGGCTCAGGCGTGCGAGGCTCAAGCTGCCTTATAACGCTCGTCAAGCGTATAGCCGAAAGCGTCCATTTCGGCTTGGCAGTGCTTCAGGAAAAGAGCGATTTGCTCCTCGCTGAAATTCGCAGATTGCAGCGAATAGGTGCGGGATGAACTGCCGGCATCCGTCTCCTGCGGCCGCTTGGAGGTCATGGTCATTGCCATTTTCTTTTCCTGCTCCTCCGACAAGCCCAGCAGAGTTCGCAGTTGCGCCGACACGGCTTCCGGCTGCTTGATCATGTCCTGCTGATCGACTTCGACGAATGCGTCCTTGCTGAGCGTTCCGCGAAGCCGCCGCCAAGCCTTCATGTTTTGCGCCCAGCCGACGCAATGCTCCTCGAACTTCAAGGCAGGAAATTTCTTCACCCGAGACACGATGTTCTCGATGCCTCTGCGCTTCGAATAGATGATCGCCGCTTGGGGCCAGAGCCGCAGAATGACCGGGATGCTCGAGATCATCTGCGGGCCGCCGGTCTTATCGAGCCACGGGGGGGTAGGATTTTGTTCCTCAACCGTCTGCCGGATGGCCTGGAAAATTCGCTCTTTGAACTGGTCTTTATCGATCGCTCCGATGAGGACCTGCTTTCGGCCTGTTTCAAAAGAGGAGAAGTGACCGTCGATCAGGTGTTCGAATTTCTGGATTAACGTCAAGAACATGCCTTCACGAAATCCGTTGTAGCCCACGCTTCGCAGGGCATCGACCATCGCGCTGGTGCCTGACCGCGCGGATCCAACAACGAATACAGGGTAGCGAGCCATGTCACCTCCGTCAGACAGCGCAAATTGATCGAATCGAAGAAACGCCGAACATACAGGGAATTCTAAGTCAAGCATGTCGCAAAGAACACTGCTTGCGCTCAGGTCTTATCGCGGATTCGCTAAGGAATTTGATGACGATGTGCGGGGTTTATGCATATGTTTACGCGTCATTGTTTACGCGTGATCGAACTGTAACACGTAGACAGGTTTTCTTGACGGGAAGAGGTGCGACTTGCGCATTGTACATATTCATGTCCCAAAAACCGCGGGAACTGCACTGCGAAAGGCGTTCGAGACGCACAACAATCCTAAGTTGCGAGTCTGCCCTGCGATATTTGAGAAGCAATATGAATCGGTGAATTTTGCGGATTTCGACGTCTTTTCGGGCCACATCTCGTATTCGCTGGCGAAGAAGATCGATGGCGATATGATTACGGTCCTAAGGGACCCGGTCGATCGTTTTTTGTCGGTCTACTATTTCTGGCGCCAGCTGTATGCCAAAGGCGTCGAGCGCACCCGCAACACCACGCTGGCGACGAATTACGAGCTCGCTGATTTTGTCACGCTGTTCGACGAGAGGACCCTCATCGAGGAGTTCTACAACAGGCTGACCTGGCAGCTGGCCAGCTCATTTGCGCTGGACGGACCCGACGGGCGAAGCGGTTGGAGGCACCAGTTTCACGGCAATGAGATGGCCGTGCTGGAGCTCGCAAAAGAAAACCTTTCGAAATTCAAGATCGTCGGCATCCAGGAGCGTTACTCATCGGTGCTCACCAAGCTTAACCAGCTTTACGGACTGCACATTGAAGACAAGAAAATCAATGTCACCGAAGAGCGGGAGCACACGGGCAGTTTGAATAGTGCGGTTTTGTCCAAAATCTATCAGTGGGTGTATCTGGACATCGAGCTCTATAAGTTTGCCCTGAGAACGTTCGGTTGAGCGGAAATATCCCGAACCTTCGCATTTGATTTGGCGTGAGCGGCGCGGCCTGCGGCGCTGACGCGTGGCCGTGAACGGGCGAAGGGGGAATGGCCAGCCATCGGCCCGTGCGGAAGGCCTCAAGGAAGCGCTGAGCGAGGAGGCTGGGAGCCAGGGGCGACCGGCTGTCCGATGCGCAGCGCCCGTGAGAGCGCCGCCCATGAGCGCACAACAAGCACTGCGGGGCTGCCCGCCGGCCGCTATCGGCGGCCGAAAGTTCGGTCGAACAAGCCTTGAGTCGAGAGCGCCTGGACAGCGTGTAGGGCGCGCGGCGCGCACCCCTTCGGTTGCGTGGGACAGCTAAGACAGGCCAAGCCCTGTCGCGGGATGACCAGCGCGTCGGCCCGCGGCCGACGGCGCCTACATCACTTTTTGGGAGCCGGCCGCAACGATGCGATTTCTTTTTTCAGAACGGCCAGCCGCTCCACAACGTAAACCTGGCGCCGGCGGAGTTGCTTTTTCTTGCCGTCGTCAGCGTTCTTGTCAGCCGTCTTGAGCGACGATTGCAGATCTTTGTGTTCAGCGCTGAGCGACTGCATCTCCTGCTTGATGAGCGGCATCCGCTGGACGGCGTAAATCTTCTGTCTGGCTTGTGCAATTTCAGCATCGGATTTGCGAGCTGTGGCCACCGACATCTCCTTAGAACATACGACGATATACCTGACTGATAGTACTAAATCTGTTGAGCGACAAGCGACTCATCGGCAGCCCATTTTGATTCGTATGCTGTGGTTAGTGGAGCGGATCGGTCGCGATGTCCGGAGCAGGCTGGTCTCGCGGCCTTGTGGTCGCCGCTCGATGCGGCGGTCCCGGGCTTGATGGCGTCGCCACGCTGCGATGGTTACCGTCGCATCAGGGCATGGATGGAACGAATTCAAGGTCCGGTCCGCTGGTCGGGGAATTCGCCGTTGAAGCTCTCGGTGGGGCCATCCTGCCCAAGCTTTGCCCGCCCAAGCTTTTGCCTGCCCAGGATTTGCCCCAGCTCGGGCAGACCCCTGCCGGAAACTCAACGCCGACCGCGCAAGCCTTCATGCCGCGGGCATCCTCCGATTGAAGGCCGCCAGGCCGCTTGCGCCACGGTATACCGTCGCTGGCGCGTGCCGCTTGGCCTCGCCGAGCTGGTTCGCGACCCGCTCAGGTGATCGCAACCGTGGTTGCCGTCGAGCCTGGTCTGGTGAACGTCACATTATTGTCTTTTGCTTGGTTTTAGTGGTTCGGGACGTCGTGGGGTTGCCGAAAATGGACGAGGTACGCTGTGTCAGTACCCATCGTGATCGCGGGCCACTCTCATGTCCGATGTTTCGGGGTTCCGCACTCTCCTGACGCTGAGTCGCGGCTGCTCGAGTTGAGATCGGGCGTCTTTGGCTTCCAGGCGCCATGGCCGCGCGGGCGGGAATTCGTCAGCATGGTCGCGGACGTCGCCAAAGGCGCACATCTCATATTGTGCTGGACGGGCGGGCAGTTGACCCGACAGCACTTGTTCGCGCCCACGCCGCTGTTCGATCTGCATTCCTCGGTTTATCCCGACCTGCCGATCGTTTCGGGGGCGACGTTGGTTCCGGAATCCATGGCCGAGGCGTCGCTGGTGGCCTACGAGCGTTTGCTCACCTTCGCGATCCAACGGTTGAGGAAGACCGCGGCGGCGGTCACGGTGATTTCGCCGCCGCCGCCGAGAGCCGACGACACCAAGGCGATCGAGCGCATCCTCGCCGACGAGAGCCTTGCGCGACGCTTCGACAGGATCAAAGTCGACGCTGAAACGTTCCGGGTCACCCCTGCGACCATTCGTCTGAAGCTCTGGGGCCTGCAAGACCGCATGACAAAACGTCAGGCGGAAGCGCAGGAGGTCAACTACGCGGCGGCGCCGGCCGAAACGCTGGACGATGCGGGGTTTCTCAAGGAGACCTACGCGGCGGGGGACTTCACGCACGCCAACAACGAATACGGCAAGCTGTTTCTGGATCGGATCCTCAGCGGTGAAGGCAGGACGTCATGACGCACCCTTACAAGGCCCAACCGGAGCAGGCCTTCTGGTCGCGCGCCGTATCGAAAAACTGGACACCGTCGCAGACGATCACAGGCGCCGGACCGATCCTGCGAACGGGTGATCGGATCGCCTCGGCTGGCAGCTGCTTTGCAGCCAACCTTGTGCCCTATCTGAAGCGCAACGGATTCACCTACGTCGAGACCGAGACGCGTCACCCGTCGTTTGCGGACCTCGAGATCGACAAGTTCTCCTACGACAAGTTTTCAGCGGCCTACGGCAACCTCTATACGGCCCGGCAATTTCTCCAGCTGCTGGAGCGCGCATTGGGACGTTTCAAGCCGACCGAAGATCGCTGGTACGCAGACGGCGAGGTGATCGATCCATTCCGGCCCGGAATGAACTATCGCGCGCGCAGCGATCGCGAGTTCGATGCACTGACGGCGCAACATCTCGCCTGTGTGCGGCAAGCCTTTACGGAGGCGAATGTCGTGATCTTCACGCTCGGCCTCACTGAGGCCTGGTTGTCGGCAGACGACAATGCGGTGTTTCCTGCCTGTCCCGAGACGGTCGCCGGCGTGTTTGATCCGGCGCGTCACCTCTTTCACAATTTCACCGTGTCCGAGATCGTGCAGGATCTTCACAAAGTGCATGCCACTTTGAAGGAGCTGCGGCCCGACGTGCGGCTGATCCTGACGGTTTCGCCGGTGCCGCTCGTTGCCACCGCAACCGCACAGCATGTCCTGGTCTCGTCGATCTACAGCAAGTCGGTGCTCCGGGCGGCGTGCGGCGAGTTCTGCGGCGCAAATCCGGACGTCACTTATTTTCCGTCCTACGAGATCATCACAGGTCCCCAGGCTCCCTACGATTTCTTCGAGGACGACCGCCGCAACGCCAGCCAGACGGGCGTCGACGAGGTCATGGGGGCTTTCCTGGCCAATTGCGAGCTCGCGGCGACACAAACGGCCCCTGAACCGGCGCGGCCGCGCCCCAATCGCGCAAAGATGCTGTCCCGCATCATGACGGATGCCGAGTGCGAGGAAGCTGCGGCCGATGCATAGCCGCAGTCGTCCGATCCCCTGACATTCTGACCAGCTGTCCGGCGAATCGTCATCCCGCATGCGAAAAGCCCCCAGCCTGTCGGCCGGGGGCTTGCAGTTGCTTGTTGCGCAGCGGTCCGCGGGGCGCCGAACGCGCTCAGACCAGCAGATCGTGGTGCTGCACGAGCAGATGGCCGTGGCCGTCGTCGGCCGCCGTGAAATTGGCCTGCGTATAGTCGCCGTCGATCCTGACCTTGGCGATGATCTCGTTGCTCGCCGTCTGGATTCGCAAAATGCCTCCGGAATGCGGATCGCCCGCAGTCGGCAGGTATTTCAGCTTGGTGCCGACGAAATTGACGTCCGTGAAGTCGAGGGTGTCGCCGGTATCGAACCCGCTCACCTCGCCCTTGAACAACGCCGCTTGGTCGATGATCAGCGAGCCATTTCCCCCTGCGGCAAATGTGACCGCAGCGTTTGCAGCGCCGCCGAATTCGATGGCGCCATCGTGCTCGATCGTAGCCTTGCCGCCGCCAGTCAGCGCTTTCACGAACATGAAGGCATCGTCGGCAATCAGCATGCCGCCGTTGTTGTTGACGGTGGTATTGATCGCAAGGAGACCGCCGGATTCGGCTTCGATCGTTCCGCGGTTGGTGACGTTGCCGTCCATATCCACGAAGCCGTTCTGCTCGGCGGAGATGACGCCTCCGTCGAAGTTCACGAGATTGTCTGCAAAGTGCAGATGGCCGCCATCCTGCGCCGACATCTGGCCAAAGTTACCGGACTGGGCGCCGGCTTTGACGTTGTCGATGTCGAACGAACCGCCGTCTGCCAGGATGCTCCCGCGATTGGTGAAACCGCCATGATCGGTCACGTCAGCGCCGTTATCGATCACCAGCGAGCCCAGGTTGTTGATGATGTCCGTGACCGTCAGGGTCGAGCCGTGAACCGCGGCCATCGTCTGCACACCGATCTTGAGATTCAAGATCGTATGATCGGTGCTGTCCTGGTACTGATGAATCAGCGCCGCTGCCGCGCTTAGCGCGTTCGGATTGCGTTCCGCATCGCCTGCCCATACTTCCAGATATTGGACGCCGGCTTTGGTGGCGCTCTCCAGGACTGACTGATACGTCGCCTCGTTTGGCACGACGGCGTTGTAGGGGGTGCCATAGCCCATCTGGAAGGGCAGGTAGTTGTTGGTGCCGTAGGCGCCGATGGCGCCCTCCTGCTGGGCCATGGTCACGACGGAGCTCAGATGTCCGGAGCCGAGACCACAATTCATGACCATGAAGTTGTCGCCGAACATCTGCAGGCCGGCCTGGATGATTTTCGCGGTGACGTCCACGAATCCCGAGCTCGTTTCCGAGATCAGATGGCCGGTGTTGTCGATGGCCGGAAACTGCTTCGCGTCATCGACCACGATGCCCATGATCTTGTCTGAGAACGCGCTGTTGGTCGCCTGAGCAAAGTGCTTCCAGGCGTCGATGACCTTGTCCGGCGTATAGCCGGCAGCCTGCCAGATCGCGGCCGAGTTGAACTGATTGGGCAGCTTGGTCTCGCCGGTCGCCACGTTGACGCCGGTGATCCTGACGACGCTCACCGCATCATAGGCCCCTGGGATCGCTTTCAGATGATCCGACAGGGCTTTCATGAAGTTGGCGTATTCGGCCTGGTAGATCGGATCCCAGGGCGATGCGATCGTGATGTCCTGCGGCCGGACCGTGCCGTAGATGGCGATATGGAATTTGTGAGACTCCGCGCCCTCGGCCAGGAGCCAGCCCGGCGAATCCGGGCGGTTCGGGTCGAGCGTCAGCGCGATCTGCTTGCCGTTCTCGACGGCCCGGTGGATTTCCTTGTCGAGCAGCGACCAGTTGTAATGACCTTTGCTGGTCTCAACCTGGCTCCAAACCAGATTCAGCGAAACGCCAGTGATGGAAGCATTCGAATAGACGCTGTCAGGCAGGGACTGGTTGCCACTGCGAAGCACCGTTGCAGCGTAGATACCCTCGTAATGATCGGCAGCATTATCGTTGGCCACGGTCCGGGACTCCCCCCGAGGCTCCTGACACCAATTTTTTTGGCTTGATCAGGCCTCGACTGGACCGGGTGTAGCGATCGACCCGAAATCTTCGCTTTGTTTAGTCGAAACAGTTTTAAGTAATTCGGGAACTTGGCTCTCATCTGTCGGGCGGGGCTAACGATTGCAGCAGCACGAGCGGGCCGCGAACGTCCACCGACGTATCTGTCCGGCTCGGCGCAAGTGCTTGATGTGATTGAAGACCCGGGCTGTCAAAAGATGCGCCGCGGGGCCGGGCCCCAGCGGCCAGCCGGCCGCGGGAGCCGTATCGGCCGACGTTTCCGGGCGATATCTGGGAGCCGTGAAGTGGTGAAGAAATTAACGCCGGCTCCGCAGAAAACTCGCTACTTCGCACCAACTTTTGGCTGTTCCATTAAGCGCGATCTATGGGCCATAAAACCGACCCACAGTCGGCCTCAAACGGTTTGATCGCGTGTTAGCACTTCGGGTGCGATGCCCCCGATTGAGCGGGGGCCCGCTTCGGGCGACCGGCAGATGGATCAGGCTCAACGAGTGGGATTCACACGACGGGTGTCGTTTGAAGACACGCTTCCGGTTCCCAAAAAGCGAACCTTGCCTTCGGCGGTTTTATCGAGGTCATAGCGGAGGCGGTTCTGCTCGTCGTTGACATCGACGGTGATGTCCTTGCCGATCAACGGCGACGGTCCGACCCGGATCGCCGTTCCGCCGACCGCCATTCCTTGAATCTTCAGCCGGACGGATCGGCCGGCGCCGATGTTGACGCCGTTTGCGCCGGAACCGATCGTGCCGCTGACGTCGATGTTGAACGGCATCGTGAACGGATCGTCCGCATCGAGCGCCAGGGTATAGTAGCCCTCGTAACTCCGGTTGCCGCTGAAGCCTTGGATGGTGACGTCGCGCACTTTCCCTTTGCCGCCTTTGCCGCCGATCACGACCAAGTCTTTTGCAATCGGAGGATTCGGATGCGCGATTCCGTGAACCATCAGCCCTGAAAAGAACACGTTCCGGATCGCTGAGTTGATCGGGGTGTCCGTCCCGATCTTCAGCCCTGTGCCAAACGGGAAAACGATCTTCAGGTCATAGAAATACAGTTGGTTCGAGGCGTCACCATCACCCGCGCTCGAAATCTCAACCGCCGGAACGTTTGCGCTTCCGGTGTTCCTGCACTGCACGTTGAAAAACTGCGACTCCCGCACATAAGCCTTGTCGGTCGCTTTGGTCGCTCCGAAATAAAGACAGCGGCCATTGATGTAGTTCACCGCGACGTCGCGGAACAGCACGTTGTCATTGCGGTCGTAGAACACAAAAACGTTTTGCTCACGAGGCGCCCGCCGGTCGCCGACCACCATGATTCCTTCAACGCTGGCGCCATGCCTCTGCTTCTTGATGTCCAGCGTATAGTCGGACACCCTTCCGCTTGCGCCCATCCAGCTTTCCGACCAACTGAAGATGTCGCCGCTCAAGGCCGGATCGATTTTCAGATAGCTCCGGTACGGGCCGTCGCCTCGAATTCCGACATGGCCCACGAAGGCGGGTGGCGGAGAGCTGATCCGATAAATACCTTCCGGAAAATACACGACCGGCGACCGGCCGCTGAGCACCAGATTGTTGGCATCCTTGACGGCAGCCGCAATCGCTGCGGCATCGTCGGCGTCGCCATCGCCGACGGCCCCGTATGACATGACGTTGAGCACGCCGCGTGATGTGGTCGCGGACGGATTTTTGGATGGCGAGGGGTCGAAAGCCATGGCGCTCGACACGGTCAGGGACGCGGCGGCAGCCGCGAAAGCCAACCGTCTGACAGTCGTGACGAGGTTCAACCAAGCGTTGGACGTCATTTCGTGCACACTCCGCTGGGCCGCCCAGACTTCTTTATTACTTCATGCGCTCGCCGATGGGAATCGCGCATAGGCGATCGAGCGCTTGGTTTTACGAGGCAACGAGGGCCTGTTGATGACCATTGTAGCCGATCGCCGTTCGCCGCCATCTTCCGATCCTCCTGTTCCGTTATCCGGACGGACAATCCTTGCGTCGTCTAACCTTCAAACTGGCATGCCAAACTCGATGGACGAATTTGGATCGGGAGTCCGCCTGCAGATATCGCCGTTTCCCATCGAGTCCACCGCAGCCCGATGTGCGGCACCGAGCGCGTCAAATATTAAAAATCTGCCAGCTGGCTTTGAGGTCCTGACGGCTTGGATGCGGAGCCTCGTTGCACGTTAAGAATTGTCGCCTTGAAATCGACCGACGCGTCCATTTTTTGGCCAAATTTACCACCCTGACACATGATCTGGGCCGTCAATTCTAGCATTTTGGTGCGAATACTCGGCTCGTGGTGTATGTTGCGCCGGTCAGAGATCAAATCCTTAACGCCGGCGCCAAGTTGCTACAGGGCATCCGAGATTCATGAACAAGATGACGCTGAACCTGCCTGACAAGACAGCGAAGCCGAAAATGCCACGCATGGCGGTGGCCATATCTCAGCTCATTGCGAAGCGCAGGTTTGACGAGGCGGAAACGACCCTGAAGCGCGCGGAAAAACAATTTGCCGGTCACGCCTGGCCCACCCGTTTGTCGGCTAGGCTGGCGCGGGCGCGAGGCCTCGCCAAAGACACGGCGGAATCTGCAGACCGATCTCCCATAAGCCTGCCGGATGATCCCGCGGTTTGTCTGGAGCAGGTCCGGGCAGCGCGAAAAAAGAAACGATGGAGCGCTGCGCGTGAGCTCCTGAATCATGCGTTCAAACGTTTTCCGGACACCCCGGATTTCCTCGTCGAAGATGTTCGGTTGGCATTTGCGATTCGCAAATACCAGAGAGCGATCAAAGTTTGCGAAAAACTTCGGCTGAAGTTCCCGATGCTGCCCTTGGGATACAGGCTGGGTGCGCGCGCGCTTTTGCTGGCAGAAAAGCACGATGAGGTGGATCTCGTCCTGCGCGACGCGGTTGCTAAATTTGTCGATCAGACCTGGCTCGTTTCAGAATATGAGACCTTGTGCGAGGCCTCAGGGCGGTGGGACCCGGCGATCAAATTATGGTCAGAGGTTCGCGACAGCCATCCAGGTGTTCCGACCGGCTACCTTGGTCTCGTATCCGCGTTTCTGCACCTACAGAAATTCAAGGAGGCCGAAGCGGTCTGCAAAGAAACCATGACGCGCTTTGCAGAACTGCCGGACGGTTTTCTGGAATATGCCAAAATTGCGCTGCGTCAAAATCGCCCGGAAGAGGCGGCACTGCGCTTTGCTGAAGCAGAGGCGCGGTTTCCAAACGACAAGAAGGTCGGCCGGCGCATCTTCGAAGCCAGACTGGCGTCCACGGGATCGGAAACGCACGACCTGGAAATGCCGGCTGTCTTGCCGGCGTCGGTTGCCGCCTCGACTCCCGAGGCCCAGGAGGCAGCGAAGCTCATGACCAAATTCGAAAGCCTTGGCGGCACGGGCCAAGGCTGCGAATTTGGCCTCGTTCAGCGCGCCTTCGGCGCCGAACCGCTTGGCTTGTTGCGCTGGTCGCACATCGAGATCGACGGACTTGTTGCGGCCTTGGAGACTGATTTCGAGGGCCTCGGCAGTGCCGAACAAACCAAGATGTACTTCGGCACGCGTGGAAACCAGACCAACCCGGAATACGTGGTGCGCGACCGCCGTTACCAAATGGCGATGCATACCTTTGTGAAAAAAATGGATGTCCCCTGGGACACGATGTTTGAACAGAGTTGCAGACGCCTGGCTTTCCTGAAGCAAAAGCTTTTGGAGGACCTTGAAGATGCCGAGAAGATATTGGTCTACAAGATGTCCCATCGCGATCTCAGCAGCGAGGAAATTGACAAGCTGCATTCATTGGTGCGGCGCCATGGCGAGAATACGCTTCTCTACGTCCGATACGCCGATGCGCTTCATCCAAGCGGCACCGTCGTGCTCGATCGGCCTGGTCTGATCATTGGCTACATCGATCATTTCAGCGTTCTGCCCTCTGGTGAAGCTCGCCAGCCAAATTTGCAGGCCTGGGAGGCGATCTGCAGACAATCGCGCGATCTTCTGCAACCAAGTCGCCAATAAACGAACCAAGCATCCCATCGATTCAGATCAGATTCGCGGAATCCAACTCATGTCCAGCACTGCACTGCCAAAGACGGTCGCAACAGATCTGTATCTCGATCTGTTGAAGCGTTCGCTGACCAACACCCTCTATTCGCAAGAGCCCGACGCCGACAGCAGCGATGACGACCCCGGTTTCTTCAAGGAGTTCATTGCGCACTATATGAACAGCCCGGCGATCTCGATGCTGCCGCTCTCGCGCATGGAAAACATCCAGAAGTGCGTGACGGACATTATCGATAAGGGCGTCCCCGGCGATCTGATCGAAACCGGCGTGTGGCGCGGCGGCGCGACGATCTTCATGCGGGGCATATTGAAGGCCTATGGCGTGAAAGATCGCGTGGTGTGGGTCGCCGATTCATTCGAGGGCCTGCCTGAGCCTGACGCAGAGAAGTTTCCGCGGGAGGCCAAGGCCCATCATGGTGCGGTGATCTCGAAGGCGTACAAGAATTTTGCGGCCGGGTACGAACTCGTCCAGCACAATTTCGAGGCGTACGGGATGCTGGACGATCAAGTTCGATTCCTGAAGGGCTGGTTCAAGGACACCTTGCCGACCGCGCCGATCGGCAAGCTGGCCGTCATGCGTCTCGACGGCGATTACTACGAATCCACGCGCGACGCTTTGGTCAACCTGTACGACAAGCTTTCGGTCGGCGGCTACGTGATCATCGACGACTACGGCGAGGATCTCTGGACCTATTGCAGGAAGGCCGTCGATGAGTTTCGGCAGGAGCGTGGGATCGTCGATCCCATGATCGTGGTCGATTCAAAATGTTCTTACTGGCAGCGGACCAAGTGACCGGCCTTTTTTAGCCTCCGCCATGATGCGACAGTTCGCGACGGGAGATGAAATTGACTGAGCTGTACTGGTTGCCGGAAGTTTCCGACTGGTCTCAGCGATTGGAAATCGGCGCGGATTCCGTGCTGGCGACGTGGGAGAAGGCGGTCTCGCTTGCGAATTCACGCTTGGATTTCATTCGCACCAATGCGTTGGATACCAGAATCCAGAAGCTGGTGGGGCCTGGAGTCATCAAGGAGCTGACGACCAAGCCGATCAGGCTTGCGATCCTGGGCTCCTGCACCACCACGCATTTGCATTCCGCAATTCGCGTCGCGGGCTGCCGCCGTGGAATCTGGATCGATACCTACGAGGTGGGCTACGGCCAATATCTGCAGGAGCTCCTCGACAGCAATTCCGGCCTGCACAAATTCAAGCCGAACGCGGTGCTGTTCGCGTTCGACGCTCATCATCTGGCGCAGGGACTGGAGATTGCAACGGACAAACAGCAGTCGGATTCGATTTTCGAGGAGGTCTGCTCGAAAATCACGCAATGCTGGTCGCTCGCCCGCGACGCATTCAGTTGCCCGATCATCCAGCAGTCCGTTCTGAACACCTTGCCGCCCGTGCTCGGCAACAATGAGCACCGGCTCGCTGGCTCGAAGCACGCCTTCATCTCCCGGCTGAACGTCGCGCTGAGAAGCGCGGCCGACGAGAACGGTGTCGATGTTCTGGCTCTGGATGCCGTAGCGGCCCGGGACGGTCTCAATGCGTGGCACGACAAGCCGCTTTGGCACCGGTCGAAGCAGGAGATCAATCCGGCTGCCGCGCCCATGTATGGGGATCTGGTCGCCCGGCTGCTCGCCGCCAAGCAGGGGCTTTCATACAAGTGCCTGGTGCTCGATCTGGACAATACGCTTTGGGGCGGGGTGATCGGGGATGACGGGCTTGAAGGAATCGAGCTCGGGCAGGGGAGCCCGCTGGGGGAAAGCTTCGCGGCGCTGCAGGCGTATGCCAAGGAGCTGAGTCAGCGCGGGGTGATCCTCGCCGTATGCTCCAAGAACGACGAAGCCAACGCGGTCGAGCCGTTCGAGAAGCATCCGGAGATGGTGCTCCGCCGTGAGGATATTTCCTGCTTCCGCGCCAACTGGAACGACAAGGCGGAGAATATCCGCGCGATCGCCTTTGAGATCGGAATTGGCCTGGACGCGATGGTCTTCCTCGACGACAACCCGTTCGAGAGAGCCTTGATACGGCGCGAACTGCCGATGGTCGCGGTGCCGGAGGTGCCCGATGAGCCGGCGCTGTTCATCGATTGCCTGGCAGATGCCGGATACTTCGAATCGCTGGCGCTGACCGGTGAGGATTGGCAGCGCAAGGAGAAGTACCGGGACAATCAGGCGCGCGAAAAGTTCCGGGGCACGGTGACGGATATGAAGTCGTATCTCGCCGGCCTGGAGATGAAGCTGATCTGGCGCCGGTTCGACAAGGTCGGGCTGGCGCGCATCGTGCAGCTGATCAACAAGACCAATCAGTTCAACCTGACCACGAGGCGGTACTCCGAAGAGGACGTACTGGGAATGATTGCAGCGAACGACGTGGTGGGGCTGCAGTGCCGCTTGGTCGACAGGTTTGGCGACAACGGAATTATCGCCATCATCATCGGCCGGTTGCAGGGGAGCGATTTGTCCCTCGATACCTGGCTCATGAGCTGTCGTGTCTTGGGTCGCCAGGTCGAGCAGACCACGTTGAAGCTGATCGTTGACCAGGCTCGCAGCGTCGGAGCGACCAGGTTGATCGGGGAGTTTATTCCGACTAAAAAGAACGGGATGGTGGCCAACCACTATCAATCGTTGGGTTTTTCCGTTCTGGAGACGCAGGCAAACGGCCGATCGAAATACAGTCTCGATCTGAACGCCTACGCCGCGCCGACCACCTTCGTGGAATTGATCGAGGACGCTGCTGATGACCGAAGCACAAATCTACGACACTCTGTCCAACATATTTAAGGACGTATTCGCGCGTAACGACATCGTTCTGCGCGCGGAAACAAGTGCCAAGGACGTCGACGGCTGGGATAGCTTGAAGCAGATCGAGATTCTGGTCGCGGTCCAGGAGCGCTGCAAGGTCAAGCTGCGGACGAAGGAAATCGACTCCTTGAAGACGGTGGGCGACCTGGCCGGATTGATCGCGCAGAAGCTCGCCGCAGCTTGACGCGCGGCCGCTCAACGGCGGCCGGCAGAATGATACTTTGGATCGCTCTTATGATGCCTCTGGCATCTTCACGAGGACATCTTCGAAGGAATTGTAAAAGATTGATTCCTGCTCGTTGAGATTCTTCAAATACTGAAAGGCGGAATCAAACTGTTCCTGACTTTGGATCCGCGTCTTGTAGTCGCCCGTGCTGACGTTGACCCGCGGATCGTCCGGTGGCCTTTTCAGGCCCAGCCGTTGGGAAAGCGTGTCGAAGAATTGCTCTGACTTCTCCTGCTTTCCAATAATGTAGCCGTAATTCTGCAATCTCGGGCGGACCAGCGAGGCGTCATTCTTGCCGCACAGATAGTCGAGCTGTCTGCCATCGACCAGGCGGCGGAACTGCTGGACCTGCAACGCCTCGTACAAGCTCAAACCGGCCATCTTGGGATAAAGCGGATGCTCGGAGCGCGTGGTCACGTGCTGATATTGAGACAGCGCTCTCGTCAAAGGGTCGCGGATCATGGAGATGATGATCGGCCCGCGCTTCAAGATCGCCGGCGGGATTTTGGCAAATCCAAGATGGCCGCCCACGGCACGATAGTTTTGAATGTCGAGATCGGGAGTGTCGACGAAGTTCGCCAGGTTCTTTTCGGTTTTGACTTTGGACGTGCTGTGCCAAAGGACACGTTTCTTGCCAAAGCTCTGCATCAGATACCTGCGTATCGAGGTACCGCTCGTCTTCTGGATATGAATAAAATATATGAGGCGGGGGTCCAGGTCGGATGTCATGCGTTGCCCGTCGAGATTATCTGCTCATAGAAGAAGGGGCCTGGATTTGCACTAGACCGTGGCCCGGGTTTTCTTTGCCGCCCCTTTTTTGGGGGCGCTTTTTTGCGCTTTTTCCACCGGCGCGACGGCTTTCACGGAATCGCTGGCTGTCTGCTGAAGCTCGGACGCCTCCTGGGGAAGCTTGGAGGTCCGCGGCTTTGGCAGCATCGGCGTGACGGACTGCTCGACAGCCGCAGTTTCACCTGCCTCGAGCTGGATCGAGCCATGCTGGCGCTTGTCCTTGAACTCCTGCCAGATGCTCACATAGCCGTTGAGCATGTCGATGTCGCTCCAGATCGGCTCGATCGTGCTGTTGACGCTCTGCCACTGCTGCTCGTCGCCGATCAGGCTGACCATCAGGTCGGCCAGCGCCTGCGCGTTGCGCGCCGGGAATTTGAATCCATTGACGCCGTCCTGCACGCGGTCCCGCAGCGCCGCGATGTCGGAGGCGATGACCGGGCGGCCGAACATCCAGGCCTCGGATACGACCAGCCCGAAGATCTCCCACCAGGTCGACGGCACCATCACCCAGTCGATGCTCGCCATGCGCTCCTGGATCTGCTCGCGGTCGTAGGAGCCGCGCTCGCGCACGCTGATCTGGCTGGGCGAGATTTTCTTCAGCGCCTCGCCGTATTGCGCGATCTTCTCGAGATAGGGCTGGGTGGCGTAGTGCTTGTTGCCGCCGTTGATCTCGACGACGACGCCCTCGGGTGGGACCTTCTTGTCGCGCGCGAGAATGAGCAGCGCCTCGAGAATGACGTCGACGCCCTTGTTGTCGATGAACTGGCCGAAGAAGCCGAACCGGTTGACCGCCGGCGAATGCTGCTTGCGGTCGAAGTCCACGCCGAGGTCGATCTGGCCGTTCTCGATGACGACGCACTTCTCCGGCGGCAGGCCCCAGTCGGTGTAGCGCTCGGCGATGAACTCCGAGGGGAACACGAACACGTCGCAGTCGCCGAGGATCGCCTTGAGGCGGGAGGCGCGCAGCGTGAAGAACTCGGGCCGCAGGTCCGGGAAGCACTTGTTGCAGCCGGTCGGGCTCGCCCCGTAGCAGAGCTCGCGCGACGGCTTCTTCAGCATCTGGCCGTCGGCGAAGCAGATCGCCATCATCTCGTGCAGCGTCAGCCCGATCACCGCATTGGGGGCGGCGAGGCGGGCGGCGCGGATCGATTCCACGCCGATGCGGTGATAGTGGTGGAAGTGGATGACGTCGGGCTTCAGGCGCTCGACCAGCTCGCGGAAGAACTGGATGGTCCGCGAGTCCTGAACCGACAGATGGTAGTAGTCGTAGAACTGCGTGAAATAGAAGAACTGCCGGTCCTCGCCGGGCATCGGCACGATCACGGCGCCGGGCTTGCCGTAGACCTCCTGATGGTTCGCCTCAAGCGCAGCGACCAGATAGGAATCGTGGCCCTCGCGCAGGCTCGCCTGGAACAGTTCATAGGCAACCTGCTGGGCGCCCCCCGGGGCGACAGCCGGATGCATATAGCTGACATGGACGATGCGCATGAGCTCTTCCTATGCCGGATGCAGCGACGGCTGCTATTGACCTGAACCCGCGGCTTTTGAAAGCGTCGCGAGATTGTTGTCGAACAGTTCGCCGTACCGCGACGTGAAAAAGTGCCGGTTGGACATGAATGCGCCGCGATAAAATTCGCCTCGGACCTTCGATCCTTGGCCTTCCAGATGCACAAACCGTAAATGCGGATGGATGGCAACCGGGCCGTTGGCCTCGCGCCAACGGATCGACAGGTCGGCATCCTCGTAATGGCCGTAGATGTAGCCGGTCGAGAAGCCGCCGATCTTCTGGAACAGCTTGCGGTCGAAGGCCATCACGGCGCCGCTGACCAGCGGCACCTCGCGCGGCACCCGCCACCACGCTTCGTCGAACGGCACGCCCTTGTCGAAGTGCTCGACGCGGAGCAGCCGGCAATGCTGCGGCACCGATCCCGGGCCTTCGGTGCGGTTCAGCGAGTTGCGCCGCACATAGGCGTCGCGCTCGATGTACATGCCCGAATGCATCAGGTGGTTGTCGTCGTAGAACAGGAGCCCGCCCCACATCGTCGAGCCGAGGTCCTCGCTCGCGAGGATCTGCTGCACGCGCTCGGCATGGGCCTTGAGCGGATAGACGTCCGGATTGATGACGAAGATGCGGTCGCTCGCCGCCACCTCGATCGCAACGTTGTTGGCGGCGCTGAAGCCCGCATTGTCGTTCATGACCACGATGGTGATCATCACGTCGTAGAGGTCGGAGATCAGCTTGGCACAGCGCAGCATGGCGCTGGCGTCTTCCGGCGAATTGCAGACATAGATCCATTCGCCGACATCGATGCCGGCTTCGCGGAACAGGATCGGCTGGATCAGCAGCGGCTCGGTGGAGCCGAACAGCACCGTCACGAACGAATGCGTCACCTTGCGGGCGCCGAAGCGCTGCACGTAATGCCCGGTCGTCGCCATCGCGACATGGGTCTTGAACGCCTCGACCAGCGTCAGCCCGCCCGGTCCGGACAGGAAGTTGTTGAGCACGCTTTCGACGCCGGCATGGGCCTGGCAGGTGGTGATCACCTCGAGCAGCGTGTCCATGATGCGCTTGTCGGACACGAGCTCGGGCGTGACCTTGGCCTGCAGCGAGCCGGCCGTGGCGTTCACCTGCAGCAGCATCGACTGCTTGAGCAGCGAGTTCGACGGGCAGCGGCCGAAGGCCGCGAGACCGTAGTCATAGGCGCCGTACTTGTACGACGTCTCGACGTCGGCCCGGGCGTAGCGGAACGTGCTCTCCGGCGGGAACTCGATGGTGAAATCGCCGCCGATCAGGCGATAGCGCGGCTGGTCGCAGCCTTCGTCGCCGAGCCAGCCCAGCATCAGGCAGAAGCCGGACTGCGATACCAGGAAACGCTCCATGCTGCCCGCGAGCGTGGTCGGCTCGCGGCGGATCAGCTCGTAGCGGTTCTCGTCGATGCCGTAGCGCAGATAGTGCTCAAGCCCGCTCTCGACCTCGCCGGACTTGAGCGCGTCCTGGGCGCTCGAACTGGCTTCCAGGTAATGCCGTTCGTCGAATCTCGGGACGGTAATCGGAAGCCAGACGTCTTTCGACATATCTCAACCTTAGCGTGGCGGAGCAGGCACTGCGAGCCGGCGATATCCCACGCGGACGAAATGCTCCGTGCATGCCGTGTCGTTGTCGCCCTTCACGGTGGGCAGATAACGCGGAGCATACCAGCGAGCATAAACGCCAGGATCGCGCGGCAGGCGTCCTTCCTTGTAACCGAACTGAACATAGTGATCGAGCGCGCTCGTCACCTTTCCATCCAGGATCGCTTTCGCGATATCCGGATAAGTCTTCATGTACCATTCCTGATCGACCGAAGGCTGCGCGCCAAGGCGTCCTTCGAAATAGCCGACCGTGCGGAAATGCAGCCATCCGGACTCAAAATGGCCGGCTTTGATCGCGTCGGCGATATCCGGATACGTGGCCAGATACCATTCCTCGTCGAAATCCCAGCAGGAAATGTAAAGGTCCAAAAGCCGAGCCAGCACTTCGCGCGGCACGGTGTATTCCGGATCTTTGTTGCTTTGAAGTTTTTTGGCCAATTGACCAAACACCAATTCTGGATGTGGGATGGCCGCCATTTTGGTTTGTCCCCTACGATGACTCTTGTGGTTTCGTTTTTGTTTGCGCGGGCCGGAGACTTGCACCAAGGTCCCCGTATCCTGCTCAAATGTTTGATGAATTTTCATCGTCAACCCCGCAACGTCTTACCTCGTTTTGCGCGACAGGCGCAAGCAGCTTCGACGGTTTCGCTTAATGCGTAAGCTTCGATATCGGCTGCGATGCAGCCCTGGTTCGGGTTAGACATGCTCGGCCACTTCGCGGCCCGGGTTCCCGGCCGAAGCCGGGCGCGAGCCGGGACGAAAGAGCCGATATCCGTCACCCCCGTCGTTCTGCCATGCGAGTTTTGGGCCAAAAGCGACCGTCTTCGGGCAAAAGCTGAACGGGCCTGCGGCGCAACTGCCATCATGGTTTGCGGATCAGATCGGCGAGGAGGTGGAATTTATGAACGTGTTGGATGACGCATAACAGGCAGCGATGAAGCAGCCGAGTGAACGTGACAACGCTGTTTAACCGTCGCGAGATTTCCCTTTCGTGACAGCTGCGCGAAGATTTGCTTGCGCGGTTCTTGCGCGGTTAATGCCCGCCGCGCTGATTTGTTTCTACGGATTTCCGCTCAATCGACTATTTGGGCGGCCGGGACGGCCTAACATTTCAGCGAAATGCCGTCAGGCGACGTGTTCGGTCTTCTGCAATACGCCGATGCGCGTGGCCTTGTAGCCGCGTTCCAGGATCGTCCGCCACCAGGGCCGGTTGGCCAAGTACCATTGCACGGTCTTGGCGAGCCCGGTCTCGAAGGTCTCGGCTGCGCGCCAGCCGAGCTCGGTCTCGAGCTTCGTCGCATCGATGGCATAGCGCCGGTCGTGACCGGGCCGGTCCACCACGAATGAGATCAGCCGTTGCCGCGAACCGTTCGGCGACGGCTCGAAACGGTCGAGCAGGTCGCAGATGGTCGTGACCACGTGCATGTTGGTCCGCTCGTTGCGGCCGCCGATATTGTAAGTGTGCCCGACAACGCCGCGCTCCAGCACCAGCGTCAAAGCGCGAGCATGGTCTTCGACATACAACCAGTCGCGGACGTTCAGGCCGTCGCCATAGACCGGCAAGGGTTCCTCGGCGAGGCCCTTGATGATCATGTGCGGGATCAGCTTTTCCGGAAAATGGTAGGGGCCGTAATTGTTCGAGCAGTTCGTCACGAGGGTCGGCAGGCCGTAGGTCTCGCGCCAGGCCCGCACCAGATGATCAGACGAAGCCTTGGAGGCGGAATAGGGCGAGTTCGGCGCGTAGGATGTCGTTTCGCAGAACAGACCGTGGTCGCCGAGCGAGCCGTAGACCTCGTCGGTCGAGATGTGGTGGAAGCGGAACCGCGTCTGCAGCGCGCGGTCGAGGCCGCGCCAGTAGCGCAGCGCCTCCTGCAGCATCGTGAATGTGCCGACCACGTTGGTCTGGATGAATTCGCCGGGCCCGTCGATCGAGCGGTCGACATGGCTTTCGGCCGCGAGATTCATCACCGCCGTGGGGCGGTATTGTTCGAACAGCTTGCGCAGGCCGCGGGCGTCGCAGATGTCGACCTGAGCGAAGCGGTAGCGCGGATGGTCCGGTGCCTGCGGAATGGATTCGAGGCAGGCCGCGTAGGTCAGCTTGTCGATGTTGACGACGTTCGCCTCGGTTTCTTCGAGAAGATGGCGAACCACGGCCGAGCCGATGAAGCCTGCACCGCCGGTGACAAAAATCGTTTCGTTTTTAAATCGCATGGTCAAAGTTCCGCGCGCCGTTGTCTGGCGAAATTTCGGCAAATCGTCATCAGATATTCCCCGTAGCTGCTCTTGGCGCAACGCAGGGCAAGCTTCTCGAATTGATCGAGCGTAATATAACCGAAACGCAATGCGATTTCCTCAGGGCATGCCACCCGCACGCCCTGCCGCTGCTCGAGAATCTGCACGAAATGGCTGGCCTCGACCAGGGAGGCGTGGGTGCCGGTATCGAGCCAGGCAAAGCCGCGGCCCAGCACCTCGACGTGAAGCTCGCCGCGTTCCATGTATGCGCGATTCACGTCGGTGATTTCTAGTTCTCCGCGTGCCGACGGTTTCAGGTTGGCGGAGATATTCACCACGTCATTGTCATAAAAATACAGTCCCGTGACAGCGACGTTCGACTTGGGATGAGCGGGCTTTTCCTCGATGGATACGGCCAGCCCCGAAGAGTCGAGTTCGACCACGCCGTATTGTTCCGGTGTGCTGACCATGTATCCGAATACAGTCGCGCCTTTGCTGCGGGCGCTGGCGCGCACCAGGAGATCGACCAGGCCGTGGCCGTGGAAGATGTTGTCGCCCAGCACGAGCGCCACCGGCTCCTGCTTGACGAAGTCGGCGCCGACGATGAAGGCGTCGGCAAGGCCGCGCGGCTTGTCTTGCTGGGCGTATTCAAATCGCAAGCCGAGATCCGAGCCGTCGCCCAGCAGGCGCTGAAACAGCTGCTGATCCTGCGGCGTGGTGATGATCAGAATGTCACGGATGCCGGCATACATCAGCGTCGCCAGCGGGTAGTAGATCATCGGTTTGTCAAAAACCGGCAGCAGTTGCTTGGATACGACGGTGGTGACCGGATAAAGTCTGGTCCCGGAGCCGCCGGCAAGAATAATACCCTTCATCTCGCAACCCGCATGCCAAATTTATAGCAAAATCGTGCGAAACCTAGGCACGCAGATTGCATGTTCCACATCAAACTACATAACCTAAACAGCCTCGACTTTCCAGTAAGATTGTTCAGCAACGTAAATACGACGACATTTCTTGAAAGCTTGCGGGCCTCTGGCGAAATGTTTACTGCGTCGGCAGTCTAGGCTGTAGAACCGGCTGAATCGTGATCGTGATCGGGTGCGTGTGCGGTGCCGTGTTTCGGCATTCATGAGTGCCCGGTCGTTTTGTTGACGCCAGGGACGTGCTCTGGCGGATGCTCGATCGGATCGATGAGATTGATATGAATGTTATCGAGACAGACATTCCCGGCGTCCTCATCATCGAGCCGAAGCTGTTCGGCGACAGCCGTGGGTTTTTTACCGAACTGTTTCAATCGGAACGATACGCCAAGTTCGGAATGCCGCATCGGTTCGTCCAGGACAATTTGTCACGTTCCGCGCGCAATGTGCTTCGCGGTCTGCATATCCAGAATCCAAATCCTCAGGGCAAACTTGTGACCGTCCTCAAGGGAGCGGTGCTCGACGTGGCGGTTGATGTCCGCGTCGGCAGCCCGACCTTCGGCCGGCACGTGACCGTGGAGCTCAGCGATGAAAACCGCCGCCAGTTCTGGGTCCCGCGCGGCTTCGCCCATGGATTTGTCGTGCGCTCCGAGAGCGCGGACTTCTTTTACAAATGCGACGACTATTACAGCCCATCCGACGAACTGGTTGTGAAGTGGGATGATGCTGAGCTCGGAATCGATTGGGGATGCGCGTCGCCGCAACTGTCCCAGCGGGACCAGACCGGTATCCCCCTGGCGCAGCTCAAAGAAAAGTTGCCCAGACTTGAGCCGGTCTAAGGCCGATCAGGCACGTCAAAAGGGGGGAGCGGTCTGACGATGCAATGGTTGGCTGCCATCGATCCTCTGTATGTTCTATCGGGCTTCCTGGTCGGCACGCTGGTCGGCATGACCGGCGTCGGCGGCGGCTCGCTGATGACGCCGATCCTGGTGCTGCTGTTCCATGTCCACCCTGCGACCGCGGTCGGCACCGACCTGCTGTTCGCCGCAGCGACCAAGTCGGTCGGTACCATGATGCATGGTGCCTCGAAGACCATCGATTGGCGCCTGGTCGGGCTGCTCGCCGCAGGCAGCGTGCCCGGAACGCTGGTAACGCTGGGGGTTCTTTCGCTGACAGACCTCAACAGCCCGAGCGCCGGCAAGATGCTGACGATTGCGCTCGCCGTCGTGCTGCTGGTGACGTCGACCTTCCTGCTGTTCGGGAGGTTTCTACGGGCGCGCTTCATCAAGAATGTGCGCCATCTCGATGAAAGCCGGGTGCACCTGTACACCATCCTGCTCGGTGTGGTGATGGGCGTGCTGGTGACGTCGACCTCGGTCGGCGCCGGCGCGATCGGTGTCACCGTGCTGCTGCTGTTGCACCCCAGGATGCCGATCGCGCGCATCGTCGGCTCAGACATCGCGCACGCGGTTCCGCTCACATTGGCGGCCGGCGGCGGTCATTGGATTCTTGGATCGGTCAATTGGAGCCTGCTCGGCACGCTGCTGCTCGGCTCGATCCCCGGGATCGTGGTGGGCAGCTATCTGGCGACCCGGGCCTCGGACGGCGTGGTCCGCACGGCGCTCGCTCTCACCCTGATCGCCGTCGCCATCAAGCTTCTGTGGTGACCGCATGCGGATACTGGTGACCGGTGTTTCCGGGCAGGTGGGCGGCGCATTGCTGCCGCTGTTGCGGCAGCACGATGTCATCAGCGCGGATCGTTCGGCGCTCGATCTTTCGGAACCGGATCAGATCGAAGCCGCGCTGGATCGCCTTGCGCCCGAGTTCATCATCAATCCGGCGGCCTATACGGCGGTCGACAAGGCCGAGGACGAGCGCGAGCTTGCGACGCGGGTGAACGCCGCGGCGCCTGGCGCGCTGGCGCGCTGGGCACGGTCGAGAAACGTGCCGCTCATCCATTTCTCGACCGACTACGTGTTCGGCGGCAGCGGCACGGCGCCATGGCGCGAGAGCGATGCGACCGGGCCTCTGTCGGTCTATGGATCGAGCAAGCTTGCCGGCGAGGAGGCGATCCGCGCCGCCGGCGGCAGCTTCCTGATCATCCGGACCTCGTGGGTCTATGCGGCGCGCGGCGCGAACTTTCTGCGGACCATCCTGCGGCTCTCCCGCGAGCGCAAGGAACTCAAGATCGTCGCCGACCAGGTCGGGGCGCCGACGCCTGCGCCAGCCATCGCCGAGACGGTCGCAGGGCTGGTGTCGGGCGGCCGCGAGGCCTTTGCGGCCCGCGCCAGGGAGGCCCAGGGCCTCGTGCATTTTGCCGCCGGCGGCGAGACCAGCTGGCACGGGTTCGCCACCGCCATCGTCGAAGGGCTGCGGGCCCGTGGGGTGCCGCTCGCGGTCGAGCAAGTGACCCCGATCCCGACCGAGGCCTTTCCGACCCGCGCCACCCGGCCCCGCAACTCCCGGCTGGATTTAAGCCGCATTCGGCAGGTTTTTGGTGTCAGCCCGCCCCATTGGCGGGACGCGTTGGACCGGGAGTTGGACGCGCTTAAGGCCGATCTGGCCGCGGAATTGCAGCCCAAGGCTTGAGCAGTAGCCTGAGCGGCGGCCTCAGGAGCTCTTTGGCCCGTCTTGCCGGTTTCACAGCCATCCGCTGAAGTGGCGTAATGAACCGGCCAGAATCTGGAAGCTGCCCGGACTTCGACAATCGGTTGCGAGGGCAATCATGGAGACTGACATGCACCCCACGGTAATCTGGACTCTCAATCTTGCGCCGATCGCGGTGATGCTCGGGATCGTCATCATGAACCACTTCATGATGCATCGCCGGAAGGGCCGGACCGAAGAGGCCGAAGCCGGCAAGCTTCGCACCGCGCTGCTGTCGGAGCTGCGGGCTCTGCAGGATATCTATCGCGTCAACCTCCAGCTGATCGAGAACCAGGGGCGCTACCTGATTTCGAGCCGCTCGCCGATCGTGGTCTACAAGACCAATCTCGGCCGCGTGACGATGCTGCTGGAGCACGGCGAGATCGAGAAGCTCGTCGCGCTGTTTTCGCGCAACGACATCATCGAGGAGCTGGTTTCGCTGCATTCGAACGGCCGTGGCGCGATGAGCTACCGGCTGCTGCCGAGGTGCTCGGTCGACGAGCTGAAGCAGATGTACGCCGCGGGCATCGAGCACGTCGCCGAGACCTGCGAGGAGCTTTGCAAGGCCGAAGCCGACGCTCGCGCCACCGCGTCCGCGCCGCGCTTCAAGTCGCCGATCCTGCTGCCTTCATTCCGTCCGCGGCCGGCCAACGCCGAAGCCTAAATAAATCCGGCCGCGACACGGAGGTCGCGGCCGGACAATGTTCGGTCGGTGAGCGCCGTTTACTCGACAACCTTCCGGTTGCGCAGCGCGGCCACCACCTGGTCGGCCAGATCGGCCGCCTCGAGGCCCGAGGTGTGCAGGTGGATTTCCGCCTTCTCCGGCGCCTCGTAGGGCGCGTCGAAGCCGGTGAAGTTCTTGATCTGGCCGGCCTTGGCCTTGGCGTAGAGGCCCTTCGGATCGCGGCGGATACATTCCTCGATCGGGGTGTCGACGAACACCTCCAGGAACTCGCCGTCGCCGACCAGGCCGCGCACCATGTCGCGCTCGGCCCGATAGGGCGAGATGAACGAGCACAGCACCACCAGGCCGCATTCGGTCATCAGCTTCGCCACCTCGCCGACGCGGCGGATGTTCTCGACGCGGTCGGCCTCGGTGAAGCCCAGGTCGCGGTTGAGGCCGTGACGCACGTTGTCGCCGTCGAGCATCATCGTGTGATGGCCCGCGGCGTGCAGCTTCTGCTCGACGATGTTGGCGATGGTGGACTTGCCGGCACCCGAGAGGCCGGTGAACCAGACGATCGAAGGCTTCTGGTGCTTCAGCGCGGCGCGCTCGGCCTTGCCGATCAGGAGCGGCTGCCAATGGATGTTGGTGCCGCGCCGCAGGCCGAACGAGATCATGCCGGCGCCGACGGTGTGGTTGTTGAAGCGGTCGATGATGATGAACGCGCCGGTGCGGCGGTTCTGCTCGTACGGGTCGAACGCCACCGGCACGCTGGTCGACAGATTGCAGAACGCGATGTCGTTGAGCCCGAGCGTATGGGTCGCGAGATGCTCGCGGGTGTTGACGTCGATCTTGTGCTTGATCGAGGTGATGGTCACCGGCACGCTCTTGGTGCCGATGCGGGCGAGGTATGACCGGCCCGGCACCATCTGCTCCTCGCTCATCCAGATCAGATGGGCGGCGAACTGGTCGGACACCTCCGGCCGCGCGGTCGGATTGACCAGGAGATCGCCGCGGGCGATGTCGACCTCGTCGGTCAGCGTGATGGTGACGGCGTCGCCGGCGACAGCCGACGGCTGCGGGCCCTCATAGGTCAGGATTTCCTTGACGTGGCTGAGCTTGCCCGAGGCTGCGACCACGATCGGGTCGCCGACATTGATCGAGCCGGAGATCGCGGTGCCGGTGTAGCCGCGGAAGTCGAGGTTCGGGCGGTTGACCCATTGCACCGGGAAGCGGAACGGCTTCTCGGCCGCGTCGCTCTCGACGTCGATGGTCTCGAGATACTGGATCAGCGACGGCCCCCGGAACCAGGGCGTGTTGCCGGACAACTCGGTGACGTTGTCGCCGAAGCGGGCCGACAGCGGGATCGGCATGATCGAGGTGAAGCCGAGCTGCGAGGCGAACGCGGTGTAGTCGCCGACGATGCGGTCGAAGGTTTCCTTGCTGTAGCCCGCGAGGTCGATCTTGTTGACCGCGACCACCACGTGGCGGATGCCGAGCAGCGAGCAGATCAGCGAATGCCGCCGGGTCTGCACCAGCACGCCCTTGCGCGCGTCGATCAGGATGATGGCGAGGTCGGCATTGGAGGCACCGGTCGCCATGTTGCGGGTGTACTGCTCGTGGCCCGGGGTGTCGGCGACGATGAAGGAGCGCCGGGGCGTGGTGAAGAAGCGGTAGGCGACGTCGATGGTGATGCCTTGCTCGCGCTCGGCCTCGAGGCCGTCGACCAGCAGCGCGAAGTCGATCTCCTCGCCGGTGGTGCCGTGCTTGACCGAATCTTTGGCCAGCGTGGACAGCTGGTCCTCGAAGATCAGCTTGGAATCGTGCAGCATGCGGCCGATCAGGGTCGACTTGCCGTCGTCGACGGAACCGCAGGTCAAAAACCGCAGCAGATCCTTGGCCGGCTCTGCATTCAGGTCAGTCTTTACAGCTACGTTCATTCGAAGTGATCCCAAGGCTGAAGTGATCGCGAGACTTAAGAAATTTCCACTGCCGTTATGACGGCATGATCACGAGAAATACCGATCGGGTGCTGCATGACAGAGGGCAGCAGCCGATTTTTAGCACAGATGTCCCATTCCATTGAGGCAGGCAAGCAACTTTTCTGCCAGCAGGCGTGCGACTTCTTGAGGGCGAGGTAAAGCCGCAAGGTTAACCGCGGCTTTTGCGTGCAGAGCCAGTTCCGCCCCAAAAGCCGGTCGCGGCCGCAACCTGCTGCTGGGCCGGCTACTGAGCCAGTTACGGAGCCAGGCCCTGCTTGTCCGAGATCATCGTCACCAGATCGCCAAGATTCCTCAAGCGGTCGACGTCGCGGCTGGTGATCTGGACGCCGAAGCGCTCCTCCACCGTCACGATGATCTCGACCATCTTGAAGGAGTCCCAGCCGGGCACGTCCTTGGCGGTCGTCTCGGGGCTGAGCGCGAGGTCATCGCTCATAAATACGTCACAAACAATTTGTCGCAGTTCCTCGTAAATCTTGGGTGAGGCCATTGGTCCCCCTGATTCAGCCCGCAGCCGCATCGGCATCCGGAAGAAGATTCTGCGCCTTCTCCGTCTCGTCCTGCGACTTGCCGAGCCGATAGGCACCCCAGCAGATCTGCAGCCAACTGCTGAAATTCGGCACGCGTGTGGTGATGGCTTTGGCCGTTGCGGATTCGGCGATGTATCCGATCATCAGACCGGGCCGGGCGATCTCGACCGTACCGGCGGCGTGGTCAGCATCGGCCGGCCGGACAAACAGCAGCGTGTTGTCGCCGTACTTCCGCATGGCGCCGAATATCTTCTCGATCAGGCTCATCTCCGGCACGGGCGTGGGCTTGTAGGCGAAGATTTTTCGCGAGGACTCGAGGTCCTCCAGAAATTTCCTGCGCAGGAACTCCATCCGCCGGCAGGTCATCTGCACCACCTTGTCGAGGCGTTCGTAGCCGCTGTTGACGTGGGTGTGGGTGATGATCTCGAACCGCTTGTCCCTGGCGAAATATTCCTGATGGCCTTCGGGCGGCACGAGCTCGGTCTGCTCGGGCGAGCCGACACCGTCAAAGCGCGTTTCAAGGGCTTCGAGGAGACGGTCCGCCGGCATGTCGCTCCAGCGCATCAACCCCACGGGCTCGGCGCCGAAGCGGCGCTGCACGAAACCGAATTCGCAGCCCCAGCCGCCCTCGCTGCCGCCCATGCTCTCGAAGTTCATCATCAGGTCCGATAGCGCATCGCTGTGCCGGACCGCAGGCGCTGCGGTCGACGAGGGTGCGCTGCCCTCCGGCCGTGCTTGATCGGCCAGCATCGCCTCGGCGGTGGCGATGCCAAACCGGATCCTGGGCGTGCCGGGCGCCCATTTGTCGGCGTGCTTCCAGCGCTCCAGCGCCGCGGTCCATTGCTCCTGCCACATCGCCAGCGTTGCATGGGCGATGTGGTAGTTGGCATAAAACGGAAAGCGCTTGAGCGCCTGCTCGCAGACCGCCTCCGCCTCTGCGAAGCGGTCTGCCTGGCTCAGGATCAGGGCGAGCTCGGTGTAAATCTCATGCGCGCCAGAATTGGCACTCAGGAAGTTCTGCAGCAGCACGATTGCGCCTGCGGTGTTGCTGCGCTCGGCCTCCGTCCGGGCGTGCTCGAGCGCAAGCCGTACCGCCTGAGGAAATGCAGCGGTGGACTTTTCGGCATAGGCGAGCGCCTCGTCGAGACGGTTCTCCCGGCGCAAGAGGTCGATGTATTGGGCGTGCGCCCCGATGTCGTCCGGAAATTTCTCGTGAAGGACCTTGAGCCGCGCGAAGGCCTCATCCGGCTTGTTGTATTGCGCGGGCAGCACCGCATGGCGCAGCCGCGCAGTTGAATTGTCCGGGAACATCTTGCAGGCGTGCTCCCAGCGCTCGTCGGCGATGTCCCAGCGCCTCAGGTTCTCGGCAGAGTCGGCAAAGTCCAGATGCACGCGCTCCTCGCCGGCGAACATCGATATCGCCTCGACCAGCGTCGCCTCGGCTGCTTCCAATCGGCCGCTGTGCGAGAACAGGGCTGCGCCGCCAGTCCAGCCGCGGAAATCGTCCGGAAACTCGCGCTGGACCTCGCGCCAGATTTTTTCCGCCTCGGCGTACGCCGCCATCGCGGCCAGGTTCTCAGCCTTGGCATGGAGCGGCCAAGGCTGTCCGGAAAATTGCTCGAGGGCGGCATCCGCGAGCTTGCCGGCGTCGCGATAGCGGCCGATCGCCTGCAGCGCCTTGATGCCGATGCGGTACGAGATGGGGGTCTTGGGAAACCTCCGGATGGCCAATTGGGCGCGCTTCGCCGCCTCGTAATAGTCGCGGCGGCCTTGAGCCAATTTCAGGTGGTGCACGGCGAAATCCCGATTCTTGGGATCGGCCAGCATTGCCCTGACGACCAGCGCATCGGCCTCGGCAAAACGGCCATTGGCATTGAGCTCGCTGGATCGCTTCAACACGACCTCGACCGACGGACCGGTTTTGGCCGCGACGGCCGGTTTCAAACGAGACTCGGTCATGGGCGACGGCCTTGGCTTGTGGCGCGCGTTGGTGCGGATGTCTCTTCCGCCTTCAGCCAGGCGACAACCGCGTTGCGGTCGAGCTTGTCGTTGTCGTTTCGCGGAAGCCGCGGCACGACCCGGATGAGAGTCGGAATCGCATAGGGCTCGATCTTCAACGCCAGCGCCGCCTGCAGCGCCGCTTCGTCGAAAGCCTTGCCGTCGATCTGCTCGATCACGGCGGCGACCGAGTCGTTCCACTTGACGACGCACACCGCGGGCCAGCCGCAATCGCGGATCGCGGCTGCGACCTCGTCGAGCTCCAGGCGGTAGCCGTGAACCTTCACCTGGAAATCGAGCCGGTCCTTGAAGTAGACGCGGCCGTCGACTCGCTCGGCCCAATCGCCGGTGAAATAGCCGCGCAGCGGCGCACCATCATGCTCGAACGGCCGGAACGCCTGCTCGGTCCGCGCCGTGTCGTGCCAATAGCCGGTGGCGAGCTGCGGTCCGCTGATGACGAGCTCGCCTTCATCCGCATGGCTGCCGCCGACCAGATGCAGCCCCATGCCCTTAATGGCCGCGCCGATCGACACCGTGGCGCGGCAGGCATCGCGATAATTCTGCGCGTTCAGCTTCATCGCCGTCATCGACACTGTGGCCTCGGTCGGGCCGTACAGGTTGATGACGTCAGCATCGGGGCGGGCATCGAACAGCGCATCGAGATGCGTTTTCAGCAGCGGCTCGCCGCAGAACGCGAACAGCCGCACCGTGCGCAGATGACGCGGCGTGATCTGCCGCGCCTGCGCCATCAGGCTGACGACGCTCGGCACCGAGACCCAGACAGTGATACCGGCGCTCTCGATGAAGCGCGCCGGCATCAGCCGTTCGCCCGCGCTCACCAGCGGATGAAGCGTCGCGCCGGAGCCGAGCGCGCCGTAGATTTCCAGCACGCTGACGTCGAAACCGATGTTGGGATGCTGCGAAACCCTGTCGCCGGGATGCATCGGAATGGCGCCGGCCGCCCAATCCACATAGTGATCGAGCGCAATGCGAGGGATCATCACGCCCTTCGGCGCGCCGGTCGATCCCGACGTGAACATCACATAGGCGAGCTCATGGCGGTTGCCGCGGCCGACGAATGCTTTGCTTTGTTTCGCGGTCGCCGGATCGAGCAGCCTTGGGCGCGGGCATTCCTGCGCAAGCTCCGACGCCAGCGCCAGGTCGGCCGCGATGATGACGCTCGGCTGCAGCTGCGCAGCGATGCGCCGCAGCTTCGCAACCGGTGAGGTGATATTGAGCGGCGTGTAGATGCCGCCGGCCAGTCCGGCTGCGAGCATCGCAGCGTAAGCGTCGGCGCCTTGCGGCAGCGCGATCAACACGCGCGGCTCGTCGGTGGTTTGGAACGCGGTCGCGAAGCGGCGCGTCGTGTCTTCGAGCTGCTCGAAGGTCGCCGAGCCGGACTCGTGAACGACGGCAAGACGATCCGGGTTTTTCCTGACAGCGTTCAGAAAGCGATCGACGGCGTCGGGCGCCGCGTTTGCGGTCGAACCGTGGACAATCAATGGCAAGGCGCTTGATTGGCGATCGGCGAGCATAATGCTAAGCGTGAAGAAATGAACGAAGCGCTCGCCCCACGGCTCTCATAACGTAACACGGAGGGGCAATGCAATGGCTGCTACTTCCGTTGCAACCGCACTGCAATCGCATCCTCTGGTCGCAGGCGTTCGCGTTGCTGCGCCGGCGTTAACCGACACGCAGCAGAAACCGACGGTCTACGTCGTGCTGAAGCCGCAAGCCTGGCAGGTTCCGGCCGATCTCGGCCGGCAGCACAACATGAACTGGCAACGCGTCTATGACGCGGCCTACGAGCACGCGGCGCCCGATCCGCTGCTGGATACCACCTGCTGGAAGGACAGCTACAGCGGCGCGCCGATCCCGGCCGAGCAGATGGCCGAGTGGGTTAACGACACCGTCGTCCGCATCCTCGAGCTCGCGCCGCGGCGGATTCTGGAGATCGGCTGCGGCACCGGCCTGCTGCTGTATCGGCTCGCGCCGCATTGCGACGAATATGTCGGCCTCGACATCTCGCAGACCGCAGTCGAGCGGCTGACCGCCGACCTCGCGGCGCGCAGCGGTGACTTCGCGCATGTCGCCGTGCACCAGCGCGGCGCCGATCAGCTGCAGGATTTCGCGGCGCGCAGATTCGATCTCGTCATCATCAACTCGGTGGTGATGTATTTCCCGTCCGAGGATTATCTGTCGAGCGTGCTCGACAACGCCATCGGCATGGTCGGGCAGGGCGGCCAAGAGGGCGGTCATGTCTTTGTCGGCGACGTCCGCGACCGCGCCTCAGCCGATCTGTTTTATCTGACGGTCGAGTTGGCGCGTCTTGGCGCAGATGCGGCGGCGGGCGAGCTTGCCGCGGCGGTCCGCAAGCGTGCCGCGATCGAGAAGGAATTGCTGGTCCCGGCCGCGTATTTCACCGCGCTCGCGGAGCGCGACAAGCGAATCTCCGGCGTTCGCGTCGAGCTGAAGGCCGGCGCCGCGCGCAACGAGATGACGCGCTTTCGCTACGACGCGACGCTCGCAGTCGGCGACGCCGCATCGGGCGGCCGATGGCCCGCGATCGACGGCAGCACGCTCGATCAGGACGGCGCCGAGCGGATTGTGAAAGATGCGGCCACTCTGCCGTGCCGCATGGCGCGGCTGCGCAATGCGCGGCTGGCGCGGGAGGCAAGCCTGCTCGCCGCACTGGTGGAAGACGAAGCCGCTCCGGTGCGCGCGCTGTTGAGCCGGCCCGACGCGCCTGCCATCGATCCCGCGGCGCTCGCCGCCACAGCGAAGCTGCACGGCCGCGCGATATCGATCCAGCCATCAGCGTCGGGACGCGTCGAGGAGTTCGACGCCATCGTATGGGCCGCGCAGGAGAAGCCGCCGGAGGAGGTCTGGAGCACCCGGCTGCCGGGCCGGGCCTCAGGTCCGCGCCATGCCCTGAACCTGCAACTGCGGTTGCGCATGGAGCGCCAGCTCACGCAGGCGCTGCTCAAGTCGCTTGAGCCGATCTTGGGATCAGTCTTGGGCTCAACCTTGGGCTCAACCTCGGACAAGGCCGAGCCGCGCCCGAACATCGTGCTGGTCGATGAGCTGCCGGCCGATTGACCGGCCGGCAGTGGTGCGCCGCTGACCGCAGCGCGCGATCAGAAATAACCTTCGCGCTTCTTCTTCTCCATCGACGCGGCTTCGTCCGTGTCGATCAGGCGGCCCTGGCGCTCGGAGACGCGGGCGGTCTTCATCTCGTCGACGATGTCCTCGATGGAGGCCGCATCCGACTCGATCGCGCCGCTCAGCGGATAGCAGCCGAGCGTGCGGAAGCGCACGAGCTTCATCTCCGGCTTCTCGCCGGGCTCGAGCGGCAAGCGGTCGTCGTCGACCATGATCCAGGTGCCCGAGCGCTTCACCACCGGGCGCTTCGCTGCCAGGTAGAGCGGCACGATCGGGATCTTCTCCAGCATGATGTAGTGCCAGATGTCGAGTTCGGTCCAGTTCGACAGCGGGAAGACGCGGATGGTCTCGCCCTGCTTGATGCGGGTGTTGAACAGGTTCCAGAGCTCCGGCCGCTGGTTGCGCGGATCCCAGGCATGGCCCTGCGAGCGGAACGAGAAGATGCGCTCCTTGGCGCGGCTCTTCTCCTCGTCGCGGCGCGCGCCGCCGAAGGCGGCGTCGAAGCCGTGGAGGTCGAGCGCCTGCTTCAGTCCCTCGGTCTTCATCACGTGGGTGTGCACCGAGGAGCCCGACGTGATCGGGTTGATGCCGCGCTTAACGCCGTCCTGGTTGATGTGGACGATCAGCTTCAGCCCGAGCCGCTTCGCGGTGTCGTCGCGAAACTTGATCATGTCGCGGAACTTCCACGTGGTGTCGACATGCATCAGCGGGAAGGGCAGCGGCGCCGGATGAAACGCCTTGATGGCGAGATGCAGCATCACGCCGGAGTCTTTGCCGATCGAATACAGCATCACCGGGTTTTTGAACTCGGCGACCACCTCGCGGATGATCTCGATCGATTCCGCTTCGAGCCGCTTGAGGTGCTTGGGCAGCTTGCTGGTCGCAACAGTCGAGGGAACGTTCATCATAGGGCCGGGTCTCGCAATGATCGGTTGATGCAGAAAACCTGTTTCGACTTTGTCATGACACCGGCGGCCGGCCCCAGGCAACGAACGAGCCGTTGCGGAACTTGTCGCCGGTCTTGCCGTAACGGAATGGCGTGCCGTCGAGGTTCAGCACGCAGCCGCCGGCTGCCGTCAGGATGGCCTGTCCGGCCGCGGTGTCCCATTCCATGGTCGGCGCCAGCCGCGGATACACATCCGCGCCGCCTTCCGCAACCTTGCAGAACTTCAGCGACGAGCCCGCCGAGCAGAATTCCTTGATCGGCCGCGCGTCGAGCCATGCCTTGGTGTCGGCATCGAGATGCGAGCGGCTGGCCACTGCGCGCATTCCGTCGGTCGGCACCGCACTGGTTGAAAGCTTTTGCATCGCCTCCAGGCCCGGCACCGCGGCGTCCGGACGCACCTGCGCGCCGAAGGCCTCGCTGCCGGCCACATACAGTTGTGACATCGCCGGAGCATAAATCGTGCCGACCACCGGCACGCCGCCTTCGATCAGCGCGATGTTCACGGTGAACTCGTCGCGGCCGGCGGCGAATTCGCGCGTCCCGTCCAGCGGATCGACCAGGATGAAGCGGTCGGGCAGGCTATGGGCCTCGGTCGCGTCGAAGGTCTCCTCGGTGATCACCGGAATGCCCGGCACCACGCCGGGCAGCCGTCCCCGGATGAAGTCGTCGGCGGCGAGATCGGCCTCGGTCACAGGCGATCCGTCGGCCTTCTTATGGGTGGCGCCGCCGGCCGCCCGGGCCGTCAGGATGACTTGCCCGGCGCTGACGGCGATCGCTCCGAACGCCAGGGCCAATTGGTTACGCGCAGTCAGTTTCATTGTCTCGCCTTCGAATAGAGCTTTCAGGAAATTTCCAGGGCCCAATCAATCAAATCTCTATGGCAGGGAGTTCACGGATTCAGCGTTTATAGCCGGTGCGGGATTCCGCCTCCAATCCTTTTGCGCCGTTTGGTTGAGACCTCATGGCATCCCCCCGATGACCTCCGAAAACCACGGAATTGTGTCGCCCATCACAGTGGTTGCCCGGCAATCGGGTTAATCGTTGACCATCGGAACTGCCCAGGCGCCGGGGACCGCCAGGGCCGTTTCATTTGGGCGGGATTTTGGAGTTGAGATGGCACGGGGGGATCAAGCTAATCGCCGGTCGATACCGGCGCGGGTTCGCGACTTTCTACGTGATCGGCCCGGGCGCGTTTACTGCGACACCTGCATCCAGGAGCGGCTGGGCCTGAAATGGCGTCAGCAGGCGCAGCTGATCACCGCGACACTGGCGGTGACCGCCGAATTCGACCGCGGCCGCTGGGTCTGCTCGACCTGCAATCAGACGAAATTCGGCATCCTTGCGCGCCGCGATCCGAACGACGCCGTTCCCGTGAAAGACGCCGACGACGACGATCCGGAGCCGGACCGGGCCGAAGATGAGAGCGTCCAGGACGATCGCGTCGTCATCAAACTGAATCGTTCAAGGTAGATTGCACTGTCGCGCCAGAAGGGGCTGGCGCGGTGCCGTTCACTTTGTTCGCAATCGGCGGCTATGATCCGGAACGTCGTTGTGGCGGTATGCTTGCACCGGTTGGGCCAATTCTCTCTCAGGAGCACCAGCGTGGCTGAATCTTTGTTTGTTGACGGCATCTCGGAAATCACCGTGACCAACGGCGTGGTCCGCATCGAATTTTTCACGCTGTCCATCGACCGCAGCGCGCCGCCGAAGCCCGGCGAGCCGCCGCGCATGCAGGTCGGCCACAGCACCACCGTGGCCATGCCGCTCCAGGGCTTCGTGGCGTCTTTGACGTCGATCGATCATCTCAAGCAGAAGCTCATCGACAGCGGCGCCATGAAGAAAGCGGCAGAGTAGCAAGCAGCAGAGCCCGCGAAATAAAACGCGCTGAGCCGCAACATTTGCGCGATGGGCTCAGCGGGCACTTTGCCGCAGTGTCGGCGTCTCCGTTGCTGCATGACGGAATTTTTTCGCGTATGCACACGCCTGTCATGCGCGCTTCGTATTGCTGCAGCAAATGACGCATAAATCACGCGGCAAGTGTTTGTCCCGTCGAACCTTTGACACACTTCGCCTGCAATCAACCGCATCTGTGTCCCGTGAGTCCGAACTGGTGGAACGGCATGTCATTTGACATCCGTATCGCCGATTAACGTTGTCTATTGACCAGAGAGTGCGGAACTTGTTGACGACGGAAGCTAATCACATAGCATTGGCGTGCTTTAGTCCGGGGGGTGGCCGTTCAGCTTGGCAAGGCTTTCGAGCCCAAGGCTTTCGAACTGCCGTGGACGCGTAACAATGCAAAGAACAGTCCCACGCAAGGTCAGCGAATTTCTCACGCAACGGCAGGGTCGCACCTACTGCGACATCTGCATTCAGGAGCGGCTCGGACTGAAGTGGCGCCAGCAGGTGCAGCTCATCACCGCGACGCTGGCGTGCACGGAGGTGTTCGCGCGTGAGCTTGGACCGTGCTGCATCTGCAGCGAGACCAAGCAGGTGATCTCCGCGGTCACAAACGGCCCCGCGCCGAAGCCTGCCGGAAATTCCCAGAAGGTCGTCGAGTTCTCCCGGCCGCTGTGCATCAACCCGCGCGCCGAGCGCAAGATCTGACCGCCGTCGGGCAGCCGCATTAGGTATAATCCGGATTTGAAGCCCGGGCGTGCCGTCCGGGCCTTATTGCTGCGTGATGATTCGATGCTTGGGGCCTGATTTGAGATGACAATTCTTGTGACCGGGGGAGCCGGCTACATCGGCAGTCATCTCGTCCATGAGCTGGTCGATGGCGGCGAGGCCGTCGTCGTGCTCGACAATCTCACGACCGGTTTCGCGCGCTTTCTGCCGAAGCCCGTGCCGCTGGTGGTCGGCGATTGCGGCGACGCGGCGCTCTTGTCGGACATCATCGGGAAGCACCGGGTCGAGGCGATCGTGCATTTCGCCGGCTCGACCATCATCCCGGAATCCGTCGAGCGCCCGCTGCACTACTACCGCAACAACACCGTGAACACGCGCGCCCTCATCGAGGCGGCGGTCGATCACAAGGTCCGGCATTTCATCTTCTCGTCGTCGGCCGCGGTGTACGGCAACCCGTCGCAGGTCCCGGTCACCGAGGATTCGCAGGCGCTGCCGATCACGCCTTACGGCCGCTCCAAGCTGATGGCCGAGCACATGCTCGCCGATACGAGCGCGGCGCACGGTCTCGGTCATGTGGTGCTGCGCTACTTCAACGTGGCCGGTGCCGATCCGGCGCTGCGCACCGGTCAGTCGACGCCGGAGGCGACGCACCTGATCAAGGTCGCGGTGCAGACCGCGCTCGGCCTGCGGCCTGCGATCAAGGTGTTCGGCACGGACTATCCGACGCCGGACGGCACCTGCATCCGCGATTACATCCACGTCACCGATCTGGCCCGCGCTCATATCGATGCGCTCCGCCATCTGCGGCAGGGTGGTGCGTCGAATGTCTTCAACTGCGGCTACGGCCGCGGCCGGTCGGTGCTCGAGGTGATCGAGGCGGTGCGGCGGGTGACCGGCGCGGCCGTCCCGGCCGAGATCGCGCCGCCCCGGGCCGGCGACTTGCCGAACGTGGTCGCATCCGCCGAGCGGGCGCGCGCCGTGCTCGGCTGGCGCCCGCAGTTCGACGATATCGACGTCATCGTCGCTCATGCGCTGGCCTGGGAGAAGAAGCTCGCGCAACTCGGCGACCTGCGGCGCTAGTGTCGGAAAGGGCTGTCCGATCGTGGAAGCCGCCGGCGGACCGGCCCAATACGAATTTTCGTTGTTTTTCCGTCCCCTAGCCGGAATCCTTTACCGCCCATTTACCAAACCTGCCCAATTCATGGGGGGCCATGGGGCGAATCGGCTTTCCGGGAAAGTTCCGCATCGGCGCGAAACTCGGTTTCTGCGTCGCCGTCGGTATTCTGCTGGTCGGCGTCATGATCGTGGGCGAGCAGATCAACAGCCGCGCCATCGAGCGGCTGGTCTCCGGCGCCGACCGCCAGCGCGAGATCGTCACCGAAAGCATCATGACCGAGGTCGCGATGCAATCGGCGCAGATCGCCGGGCGCGACCTGCGCAAGGCGCAGTCGATCGAGGAAACCAATCACCTCGCCGCCAAGCTCGATGAGATCGCCGCCGACGCCCGCGAGCGGCTTGACCGGCTGCGCGCACGGACCTCCGATGCCGAGGCCCAGGTGCAGTTCGACAAGATCGAAGGGCTGACGCTGGAATACGTCTCGGCGCTGCGCGACATCGAGGCCAAGCAGACCGAGATTCTGTCGTCGTTCAAGAGCCTCGATCAGACCGAAGCGGCCTGGGCGCGGGGCATTCTGCGTCTGGTCAATTCGCCGGCCTTCGAGCTTTTGCCGAATGTCAGGAACGTCGAGACGCTGATCAACGAGGCCGAGTCCGCCTTCAAGGATGCGCGCACCTCGACCTGGCGCTATTTCGTTCTGAGCGAGGCGTCGCAGCGCTACAAGATCACGATCTCGGCCGAGCAGGCCGTGCAGAAGCTCAACTACGCGCGCCGCGACGCCGCGGACAAATCGCTGTACGAAGGCATCGACCGGCTGGCTGCGCTGGTCGCCGAATACACCACGACGCTGAAGTCGACCACCGAAGCGATCGAAGCGCAGAACCGGATCCAGGCCGAGCGGGCCAATGTGGCGGAGGCCGCGGCGCGCGCCGCGCTGGAGCAGGCCATCGCCAATGCCACCCGCATCAGCGAGGAGGCCGGCCTCGCGGCGTCTGCCGGGCTCATCCGGGCGGAGCGCATGCGGATCGTGATCGGCGCGATCGTCGCCGTGCTGCTGCTCGGCACCATGATCTATTCGGCGCTCGCCATCGGCCGGCCGATCCGCCGGATCGGCGAGGTGCTGATGCAGCTTGCCGGCGGCGACAAGACGGTCCGGATTCCCTACACCAAGCGCAGCGACGAGATCGGCGACACCGCGCGGGCCGCGGACGTGTTCCGCGACAACATGGTCCGCATGGAGATGATCGAGGCCGAGCAGAAGGTCGCCGAGCAGCGTATGCGCAGCCAGCAGAAGGCGGAGATGCGCCAGCTCGCCGACACCTTCGAGGCGACGGTCGGCGGCATCGTCAACACCGTCTCGGCCACCTCGACGGGACTCGAGTCCGCCGCCGCGACGATGACCCAGGCGGTGTCGTCGACGCGCGAGCTTTCGGTCATGCTGGCGGCTTCCGCCGAGCAGGCCTCCAACAACGTGCAGCTCGTGTCGCAGGCTGCCGACGAGATTTCCGCGTCGGCGAGCGAGATCAACCGTCAGGCGCAGGAATCGAGCGGCATCGCCCAGGAGGCCGTGCAGCAGGCCCGCAGCACCGATGCGCGGATGTCGGAATTGTCGGCGGCGGCAAGCCGCATCGGCGATGTGGTCAAGCTGATCAGCGCCATTGCGGCTCAGACCAATCTGCTGGCGCTCAACGCCACCATCGAGGCGGCGCGCGCCGGCGAAGCCGGCCGCGGCTTTGCCGTGGTGGCGTCGGAGGTCAAGATGCTGGCGCAGCGCACCAGCGAAGCCACCGCCGAGATCGGCGAGCAGATTTCCGGCATCCAGTCGGCGACCGTCGAGTCGGTCTCGGCGCTCAAGGAGATCGGCTCGACCATCGTCCGGCTGTCCGAGATCGCATCCGCCATCGCGTCGTCGGTCGAGGCTCAGGACGTCACGGCGCTGCAGATCTCCAACAACGTCAAGCAGGCGGTGCGCGGTGCCCGCCAAGTCACCGCGGGCATCTCCGACGTCAACCAGGAGGCCACCAACACCGGGCAGGCCTCCGAGGGCGTGCTGGAATCGGCGCGCGCGCTGTCGGAGGAGAGCAACAAGCTCCGTCTCGAGGCCGACAAGTTCCTGGCCACCGTCCGCGCGGCGTAGTCGCGACGGGCGCTTCTACTCAAGCCACGCACAGTCTCTTTCCCCGTCCTCATCCTGAGGAGCATCGCGAAGCAATGCGTCTCGAAGGACGAGGGTGGCCACGGTGTTGCAACACACGCAGCTGTCATCGCCGGGCTTGTCCCGGCGATCTCGATCAGGGACGAACTGTGCTCACCTGACCGAGATCGCCGGGACAAGCCCGGCGATGACACCGTCTTTGCGGCCGGAATTGGGAAATTCTGTCCCCACTGAATTCACACTCGGAATCGCAACAATCTTTTCTTCTCTTCCGGACCCTGTATTCCGGGCATGCCTTGCTCAACTGAGGGCGCTCTCATGAGGCGTCATGTT
>Ga0102590_1000528_pt1 | contig 82792 bp, 81 predicted proteins | sample AraplaMF_Col_mMF_FD_76859 | JGI IMG/M metagenome (GOLD analysis project Ga0102590, IMG submission 76859) | Arabidopsis root microbial communities from the University of North Carolina, USA - plate scrape MF_Col_mMF | ecosystem: Host-associated > Plants > Roots > Endosphere | place: USA... | reverse complement strand
GGTAGATTCCCACGCGTTACTCACCCGTCTGCCGCTCCCCTTGCGGGGCGCTCGACTTGCATGTGTTAAGCCTGCCGCCAGCGTTCGTTCTGAGCCAGGATCAAACTCTCATGTTGAGAATTCAATCATTGGCATTACGTCACGTTCTGAATCGACGAGAACTTCACACCTGTCTTCCAGAGGACAAACCTAAATCCATCCCCGAAAACCAGTGTAACTTCTCTTGATAAACGTGACCGCCAAAGTCTCTTTCAAAGAACCCAATCTCTTGAGTTCCGCAAGCTCCGCCGCCCACGTTTCTCTTTCTTCTCATCTTCAATTGTCAAATAACCGACGACATCCAAGCCGTCACAAAATCAACGCCCCTAACTTCCGCCAAGAGCAACAAACCAGCATCAGCCAATCCGCTTGATTTCTTTAGAACGAGAGACTTCGTCGCCAGCAGCGCCGCCGCCCTCGTCAGTGAGTGGGCTTATAATCCTCACACACCGAAACAGTCAACACCACCAATCCAACTTTTTTGACATTTTTGTAACAGGTTGATTCGACAGCGATTTTTATACGCCATCATTATCCACAGGTGCCTTTCCGAGCCGAGATCCCCGGAAAATCTTTTACCGGGCGATAAAAAATCGAATGGAGCAACGTCTAAAAGCGCTGAAAGACCACGAAAAAACAGTGTCTTGGTCAATTTTATGGTTAATGCAGGATAAATTGGGCCTCTGTGCCCGCTGTCAAACTACCGTCACATCCAATTATCGGGAGAAGCGCGGAACCTAACGCGCTCTTTGGTGTTTTCTTCCCCATTGAAGGAAAGGAGACAGATATGGCCGCCAATACCGACGATCTCAGAACTTCCGTCAGCAAGGACATCGCCGCACTCCAGCAGGAGGTTTCCCGCCTGCAGAAGATGATTTCAGCACAGGGCGCCGAAGCCTATTATGAAGTGCGAGACCGAGCCGGCAAGGCTTACGAAGATGCGCTCCCGCGTGCCAAGAGCGCCGTTGCGCAGATCAGGGCAGAAGGAGCAGCGGTCGCAGGCACGGCTCGCGAACACCCCGCGGCGACGACGACAGCGCTTCTGGTTGCCGGCGCGATCGGCTTCCTGGCAGGTTATATGTTGTCAGGCGCCTCGCAGCCTGAGCCGCGTCACTGGTGGCGTTGAATCACAAGCTTCCGCTCCTGTATTTTACGCATCCTGCAGATCCAATTTTTGCAGGATGCGTAGACACTTATGTCTTATAAAAACCAATTTTTGGTGTGATCGATAGGAGTATAAAAATGAAGGGAGGACATTATGGACAACAAGAGAGAGAAGCTGATCGTTGAAGTCAGCGTCGACGCCAGCGATGGACGTCGCGCAGTCGGCATCATGAACATGCGCCAGGCGCTCGATCTGCCCGAAATGCCGAGCCTCTCCTATACTCATCCGGACCCTGCCAAGGCTGCAGCCGGCATTATGATGAACCGGCAGGAACTCGCCGGTTTCATGGCCTGCGCTTGAGGCGTTAGAAAAACTCTCCTACCCACTACGCTTTTCCCAAAGCGTCGATGGTTTGTTTTGGCATCCGACCCCCCTACTCCCCAGAATTTCGAGCACCATTGCTGGCATCCATGCGTCGTTCATGCAAAGAACGGTTCTCGCAATCGCATCAGGGATAGCGAAGTGAAAGGCCGGCGATCACCGCAAAAGACACCCGAACGCAGCAGACCCCAGGCCGAACCGGCCGGCAAGCGGGTCACGCTTCCACGTGCGCTCTCCAAACTTGGCTATTGTTCCCGCACCCAGGCAGAACGACTGATCGCGGAGGGCCGCGTCAAGGTCGGTGATCGCATCGTCACGGATCCATCGGCGTGGGTCGATCTTTCGACCGCTCTTATAAAGGTCGATAGCAAAGAGATCGTCGCCGAGACCCGGATCTACCTGATGCTCAACAAACCACGCGGCCTTGTGACCACTCGTCATGATCCGGAAGGCCGCCCGACCGTCTATGACTGCCTGGCCGATTTCGATGTTCCGCATCTCTCTCCCGTCGGTCGGCTCGACAAGGCGAGCGAGGGGTTGCTGCTTTTTACGAACGACACGGAATTCGCCCAGGCACTGCTCGATCCAATCACCCACGTCTCGAAATCCTATCATGTGCAGATAGACCGGATCGCCGATGACGACATGCTGGCGGCAATGATGACAGGTCTTCGGCATGACGGCGAACTGCTGCGCGCTACCGCTGCCCGCAGGCTGCGCGAGGGCGATCGCAATTCCTGGATCGAAGTGGAATTGCAGGAGGGTCGCAACCGGCAGATCCGCCGGATGCTGGAAGCGCTCGATATCGCCTGCCTGCGGCTCGTGCGTGTCGCGATCGGTGGGCTGGGACTTGGCGACCTGCCGAAGGGATCGGTCAGGGCCTTGACTGAATCCGAGCTGAAGGACCTTCGCCGGAAGCTCGGTAACGGCAAGGCAATACGGGATTGAGAATGAACGAGATGAAGCCTCATGATTTCTGGCAGGAGATCCATCCGCCGGGCAGCTTTGAAACAGGCGGCGATTTCACCTCATTCTTTATAGCGGAATTGGAGGATGGCAGGCAATTGCGGCTGCCGATCCGGGTACTCTCTGATGGTGAACACGCGCTGGCCTCGCTGATTGTCAATCAGGCAAGCTTTGCAGTATTGGACGCGCTCGCCGAAAACCTTGCAGCAAAGATAGAACCATCAGGCATCGATGTGGTTGCCGGTCTGCCGACACTTGGCCTGACACTCGCGGCGGCTGTCGCGCAGAAGCTCGGCCACAGCCGCTATGTGCCACTCGGCACCTCCCGCAAATTCTGGTATCGCGACGAACTGTCAGTCTCACTCTCATCGATCACCACGCCGGAACAACAGAAACGGCTCTATATAGATCCGCGCATGCTGCCTCTCCTGGAAGGACGCCGTGTCGCGCTGATCGATGACGTCATATCGAGCGGAACTTCGATCGTCGCAGGCCTTGATCTGCTCGGGAGCTGCAACGTCGAACCCATCGTCATTGGTGCGGCCATGCTGCAATCGGACCGCTGGCGTGCCAAGCTCGACGCCGCAGCCCCGCAATGGCAGGCGCGCACGAAAGGCGTTTTCACCACGCCCATCCTGGAGCGGACAGCCGAAGGAAAATGGCGCAGACCTGCCTGAGCGGCATCGAGCTCACATGTGAAGACCGATCATTCTTTCGTCTGAACGGGCTATACAGCACGAGACGAAGAGCTACATTCGGCGTGTGATCGAAGACAGGAACCGCCGATGACGCTTGAGCAAGCAGCCCTCCTGATCCTGCTGGTGGCAATGCTCTTCCTGTTCTCCCTCGACCGCCTGCGCATGGAAGTTATCTCGATCGGCGGATTGCTTGCTGGATACGTGCTCGGTCTTTATCCCGCCGATGGCATCTTTGCCGGTTTCGCAAACCCTGTCGTCATCACCGTGGTCGAAATCCTCCTGATCGTCCAGGTACTGGCGCGCACCAAACTCTTTGACAGGCTCGCCGAGCGCTTCGTGGCATCAGGTTTCTCGCATTTCGGGGTCATCACAGCTGTGTCCGCGCTGACCGGCATCATCTCTGTCTTCATGAACAACATCGGCGCCTTTGCGATCACCTTGCCATTGGCGCTCCGGCTCAGCACGCTCATGAGCATTCCGCGCCGGCAGTTCGTGATGCCGATCTCCTTCGCCGCCCTTCTCGGCGGTCTTGTCTCTTTGATCGGCACTCCCGCCAATCTTCTCGTCAGCGACGCGCTTGAAAAAGCCACCGGCAAGGGTTTCCGCTTCTTCGACTTCGCCTATGTCGGGCTGCCGGTCGCCATAGCAGGCATCATGCTGATCGCGCTGATCGTGCAGCGGTTGTTTGCAGAGCCGGACGAGACCGCGGAAACGCCAACTCCACCGATCCGCCGCATTGTCGTCGAACGCAGCATCCCCGAACATTCCTCGCTTATCGGCGCGACACTGGCCCAATGTCCCGAGCGCTTCGGCATCCAGCCGCACGCCCTGATCCGCGGCGGGACTTTCGTCTTTGGACCGCTCGAACAATCTGTCATCCAGCCAGGCGATATCCTGCTGGCACAGGGCGCGGATTCGGCCTTCGCGGATCTGGCCGCCTCGCAGGCGCTTGTGCCAGACGCCCATCCACACGGACTGCAGCCGGATTTCACAAGCATCGAAGCCGTCGTCATGCCGGAAAGCACTGTCGTCGGCTCGCGCATCGCATCGCTGGAAGTCTTCCGCAATCGCGGGGTCACTGTTTCAGCATTGTCGATGCGGTCTCCTCGCATCGAGGGGCGTTTTGCGGATCTGCAGCTTTCGATCGGCGACATATTGGTACTGGATGGCCCGAAAGCGGCGGTCGCGGAAGCGCTTGAGGAGTGCGAATGCCTTCCGCTTGCCTCAACAGCGCCTCCTCCTGCCTCAACAGCCTCGTGGCGACCCTTTGCTATTTTTGCCTGCGGCGTTGCTGCCTCCGCTTTGGGTCTACGCCCCGACATCGCTCTTGCCTTCGTGCTCCTGGCACTTGCTCTCCCCGGCTATTTGAACATTCGCCATGCGATGGCGGATCTCAACTGGCCGATCATCATCATGTTGGCGGCAATGATTCCGATCGGTCAGGCAGTTGCCACGACAGGCATGGCCGAGACCATTGCAACCTGGCTGAGCCTTGTATTCCCCATCGTAAATCCATTGTGGGGCATCGCACTCGTTCTGTTTCTAGCCATGGCGCTGACGCCCTTCGTCAACAACGCGACGGTGGCGATCGTGCTTACACCAATTGCGCTGGAATTTGCGCGCGCCGGTGAGCAACCACCGCAGGCCTACCTGATCGCGGTGGCAGCTGGAGCATCGCAGGATTTCCTCACCCCCTTCGGCCACCACAACAATACTTTGTCGATGAGCATCGGCAGCTACCGCTTCCGCGATTTCCAACGCGCCGGCTGGCCGCTGACCCTCGCTGGCTATATACTCACACTCATTCTCATCACCGTCTTCTGGCTTTGAACGAGCCTTTGCTTGACTTCCACAGCAATGAAACTAGAGCAGGGTCAGAGCATGCGGCGCAAAAGTGTGGAGCGGTTTTGCGATAACGACATGCGTAAAACAAAGACCTGAAGCGTGCGAAGCGGACCCTAATGATCGCGGCACGCTTTAGTCTCAGCCGATAGAAGGATAACCAGGCGTCGTGCGTATTCTCTCCGAAGCCCATTTCCCGGAACTGCCGAACTACTACCGCGGCAAGGTGCGTGAGAATTACGATCTTCCGGATGGCCGACGCATCATCATCAGCACCGATCGGCTGAGCGCTTTCGATCGCATCCTGACCTGCATTCCCTACAAGGGACAGGTGCTGACCGAGACAGCCCGATACTGGTTCGAGGCAACGAAGGACATCTGCCCCAATCACGTCCTCGACTATCCCGACCCGAATGTCGTCATCGGCAAACGGCTCGATATCCTTCCGGTCGAGATCGTCGTACGTGGCTATCTCGCCGGTACGACAGGCACTTCGATCCTGACACTTTATAAGAAGGGCGAGCGCGAGATGTATGGGATGCGCCTGCCCGACGGCATGCGCGACAATCAGATCCTTCCCGAGCCGGTCATCACGCCGACCAGCAAGGAATTCGACGGGGGCCATGACGAGCCGCTCACCCCGGCAGAGATTGTCAGCCGCGGATTGCTGACCAAGGAACAGTGGGAAACGCTGTCGAAATATGCGCTGGCGCTTTTTGCCCGTGGCCAGGAGATGGCGGCAAAGCGTGGCCTCATCCTCGTCGACACCAAATATGAATTCGGTACCGATAAGGACGGCAACATCATTCTCGCCGACGAGATCCACACGCCCGACAGCAGCCGCTATTGGGTGGCGGAAACCTATCCTATCGCTTTCGAAGCGGGCAAGCGGCCGGAAAGCTTCGACAAGGACTTCGTCCGCGCCTGGGTCGCCGAACGCTGCGACCCCTACAAGGATGCGATTCCGGAAATTCCTCTCGAGCTGATCGAGCAGACGTCGGCCGTCTATATCAAAGCCTATGAATGGATCACCGGGGAACGCTTCGTACCCGACGACCGTGGCGAAACGCCCGCGGCACGTGTCCGGGCAAATCTCGCGCCCTATTTTCCCTGAACCTTTGAAGCCGGAGTTGCAGGCCTGTTGCAGGCTTGCAACCAATCGCGCTAGCATCGGAAAAAAGGGGTGCCGGGCCAAGCCCGGCGGGGGACAGATGGCACGCAGGCCCAGACGCAAGGCCGAAGAGACCAGGGAGGATATCCTCTCGATGGCGGATACGCTGTTTCGCCAGCGCGGCTTCGTCGCAGTTTCCATCGCCGATATCGCCTCGTCGCTGCACATGTCGCCAGCCAATGTCTTCAAGCATTTTCATTCGAAGGCGGTGCTCGTCGATGCGATCGCCGAGCGTCATCTCGGCAATGCGACCGAGCGCTTCGCCGCCGTTGACACCAGCCTGCCGCCGAAAGAGCAGTTGCTAAGCTTCGTCCTGCGCCTGCTCGACAGCCATCTGCGGGATATCCAGCAGAACCCTTACATTTTCGAGATGGTGATCTCGACGATCGATGCCAAGCTCGATGCCGGCCAGCGCTATCGCGAACGGATAGAACAGAAGCTCGGCGAGATCATTCGTGAAGGCGTCGCCGAAGGCAACTACCATTGCGACAATACGGACATGGCAGCGCGCACCGTTGCAGATGTTCTGGCCTGTGTTCTGCATCCCATTCTCATTGCCAAGGACGACAAGAACACGCTTGTGCACCGTGCGGAAAAAATCGTGTGTTTCGTGGATGCCGCACTGCAAAATAAACCTTGCTAAGTGACGATTGCTGAATTACGTCACTTCATAAAGCTTTTCTTAATATCGGATAACGGCACCTGTTACCGGATCAATCACCACGTTTATATAGAGCGGCGCCTCCAAGGGCCGGCGATTGAACCGCTACTGCCAACCGCACAGGAAATTCAGCATGACCAGGCGCGCCCTCATCGTAACCTCGACCCTCTTGCTTGCTATCGGTCTCGCCGCCTGCAACGAGGGCGGCAGCAAGCCCGCTGGCAATCCAGGCGCGGGCGGTGCTGCCCAGCAGGCTGCCCCGGTTGGTGTGGTCACGCTGAAAAAGGATACCTATCCGATTACCACGATTCTGCCCGGCCGCGCCGAGGCCTTCCAGGTGGCTGATATCCGCCCGCAGGTAAGCGGCATCATCCGTGAAATCGCGTTCAAGGAAGGCGGAGAAGTCAAGAAGGGCGATCTGCTCTACCAGATCGACGACGCCGCCTACCGCGCAACCGTTGAGCAGGCCCAGGCCGCGATTTCCAAAGCCGAGGCCGGCGTGCCAAGCGCCCAGAGCAATTTCGACCGCTACCAGCGGCTGGTCGGCAGCGGCGCAACGCAGATCGAATTCGAAACCGCCCGAACAGCCCTTGCACAAGCGAATGCAGAAGTCGAAGCCGCAAAGGCGGCGTTGACCGCAGCGCAGATCGATCTCGATCATACGAAGATCACAGCCCCCTTCGACGGCGTCATCGACCAGACCGCCTACAACATCGGCAACGTCGTTGCGGCCAACCAGACGACCGCGCTGACCACCATCCGCCAGCTCGATCCGATCTACATTTCGCTGACGGAATCGAGCACCAACCTGCTGAAATTGCGCGATGCGATCGCTGCCGGCGACGTCAAGGGCGAGGACAACAATGTCGCGTTCCGCCTGATCCTCGAAGACGGCCGCGAGTATAATCAGAAGGGCAAGCTCGACATGTCGAAGCAGGTTGTCAGCGAAACGACCGGTACCTTCATCATCCGTGTAGTTTTCCCGAACCCCGACCGCGTCGTCCTGCCCGGCATGTACGTACGCGCCACAGTCGAACTCGGTAACGAAACCGGGTATTCCCTGCCGCAGCTTGCCACCACCCGTGACGCCAACGGCCGTTTGACCGCGCAGTTCATTTCCGCCGAGGGCAAAGTTGAGACCCGCGTGTTCGAGAATGCCTCGCCTTCCAACAATTCCTGGCTCGTGACCCAGGGCGTGAAGGATGGCGACCAGCTCATCGTCAGCGGTCTGCAGTCGATTGTATCAGGCATGCCGGTAAAACCGGTTCCAATGAAGATCAATGACAACGGCGTGGTTGTCCCTGCCGATCAGCCCGTGGCCGGAGGCGAACAGAAGCCCGCAGCAAAGTAATGCGCAGGCACTCCCGTATCGTCACCGTCCCAGCCGTACAGGAATAACCGATGGCCAAGTTTTTCATCCGACGACCGATCTTTGCCTGGGTCATTGCGATCACCATCATGCTCGCAGGTCTGCTCGCGATCTTCACCCTGTCGATCTCGCAATACCCTGATATTGCGCCGACAACGGTCCGCATCAACACCAGCTATCGCGGCGCGAGCGCCGAAACGGTCGAAAAATCGGTGACCACCATCATCGAAGACGGCATGACTGGTCTCGACGACCTCACTTACATGACCTCGACCTCGTCGACAGGCTCGGCCAGCATTTCGCTGACCTTCGGGACCAGCATCAATCCTGACATCGCGCAGGTACAGGTTCAGAACAAGCTGCAGCTCGTCCAGTCGCAGTTGCCTGGCGACGTCATCGATGCCGGGATCAGCGTCACGCGCTCCACGTCGAGCATTCTTCTCGTCGGCTCGCTGGTCTCGACAGATGGCAAACGCACCTCCGTTGACCTCGGCAACATCATGTCGACCTCGATCGAGGACCAGATCCAGCGCCTGGAAGGCGTAGGCAGCATCAACGTATTTGGCTCCGGCTACGCCATGCGTGTCTGGCTCGACCCGTTCAAATTGCAGAAGTTTCAGCTCACACCAGGCGACGTGACCTCGGCTATCCAGGCCCAGAATACGCAGGTCTCCGTCGGCTCGCTTGGCGCCCAGCCTGCCGTCCCGGGCCAGCAGATCAACGTCACCATCACGGCACAGAGCCAGCTTACCACGGTCGCGGATTTCGAGCACATCATCCTGAAGGTCGAAAAGGACGGTTCTACAGTCCGCCTGAGCGATGTCGCCCGCGTCGAAATCGGGCAGGAGAGCTATGGCGGCAGCTCGCGCTATAATGGTCTGCCGTCGTCTGGTTTCGCCGTCAACCTTGCAATTGGCGCAAACGCCATCGATACCGCCGCACGTGTCCGCACCGCGCTCGAAACGATCGGTCGTGGCCTGCCGGAAGGCGTCGAGATCACCTATCCCTACGATACGACCCCCTTCGTCGAGCTGTCGATCGAGAAGGTCGTGCACACACTGATCGAGGCGATCGTGCTCGTCTTCGTGGTGCTGCTCATCTTCCTGCAGAACCTGCGCGCGACGTTGATCCCGACCATTGCCGTACCCGTCGTGCTTCTCGGCACGTTCGGCGTCCTTGCGGCAACAGGCTATTCGATCAATACGCTGACGATGTTCGCCATGGTGCTGGCGATCGGCCTTCTCGTCGACGACGCCATCGTCGTCGTGGAAAACGTCGAACGCATCATGTCGGAGGAAAAGCTCTCGCCACTTGAAGCGACCGAGAAGTCGATGGGTGAAATTACCGGCGCCATCGTCGGCATCGCTCTCGTGCTGACCGCCGTTTTCATTCCCATGGCATTCTTCGGTGGCTCGACCGGCATCATCTATCGCCAGTTCTCCATCACCATCGTTTCGGCCATGCTGCTTTCGGCCCTCGTCGCCATCGTGCTGACGCCGGCGCTCTGCGCCACGATGCTGAAGCCGGTCAACGAGCACAAGAAGCATCGCATCGGCGATTGGTTCAACCGCAACTTCACCCGCTCGACCAACGGCTATGTCCGCACGATCGGCTACCTCTTGAAGCGACCGATCCGAGTCATGCTGGTATTCCTGCTGGTCGGCGCTGGCTGCGCCTATCTCTTCGCGCGCCTGCCGAGTTCGTTCCTTCCGCAAGAAGACCAGGGCGTGCTTTTGACCATCGTCACCACGCCCCCTGGCTCGACCACGCAGCAGACGCAGGCTGTCGTTGAAAAAGTCGAAAAATACTTCCGCGAAAACGAAAAGGATGCGGTGGATTCCGTCTTCGGCGCGCTCGGCTTCGGCTTTAACGGTTCCGGCCAGAACAGCGCCATCGTCTTCACCAAGCTCAAGGATTTCTCACTGCGCACCGATCACAATCTCAGTGCTCAGTCGGTGGTCAACCGGGCCCTCAAGAACTTCTTCACGATCCGCGAAGCGCAGGTCTTCGCGCTGCTGCCGCCGGCGATCCAGGGTCTTGGCGTCTCGAGCGGCTTCTCCATGTATCTGGTGGACACCGGCGGCCATGGCAATCAAGCCCTGACGGCTGCATCCAAGCGGCTCATCCAGATGGCCGGCGCCACCGGCAAGGTCGTCGCGCTGCGCTCGAACAACAAGGAAGTCGAGCCGCAGATGAAAATCCTGATCGATCAGGAGAAGATCGGCGCCATGGGTGTCGACCTCGCCTCGGTCAATTCCATGCTGTCGATCATCTTCACTGGCCGCGACGTCAACGACTTCACGCTGAACGGCGAAATCAAGCCGGTCTACGTGCAGGGCGACGCTCCCTTCCGCATGCAGCCGACCGATCTGAACCACTGGTATGCCCGCAACAACGCCGGTGAGATGGTGCCTTTCTCCGCCTTCACGACAACCCAATGGGTCGATGGCGCGCCCTCGCTCGCCCGGTTCAACGCTGTCAGCGCCATCCCGCTCGACGGTGCGGCAGCCCCTGGCGTCTCATCGGGTGAAGCCATGAACGAGATGGAAGCACTGACCGAACAGCTCGGCGGCGGCTACACGGTTGCCTGGCAGGGCATCTCCTATCAGGAGCGGCTCTCGGGCTCGCAGGCGCCGATGCTTTACGCGATTTCGGTTCTCGTCGTCTTCCTCTGCCTGGCTGCCCTCTACGAGAGCTGGTCGATCCCGTTCTCGGTCATCATGGCCGTGCCGGTCGGCGTGCTCGGCGCACTTGCCGCAGCAACGCTATTCGGGCAGGCGAATGACGTCTATTTCAAGGTGGGCCTGCTCACGACCATCGGCCTTGCCGCCAAGAACGCGATCCTGATCGTGGAATTCGCGAAGGACCGGACGGAGACGGGCATGGGGCTCTTCGAGGCGACGCTGGAAGCAGCAAGGCTGCGCCTGCGCCCGATCATCATGACATCTCTGGCTTTCATTCTCGGCGTCGTGCCTTTGGCCATCGCTACGGGCGCGGGTTCCGCTGCCCAGAACGCGATCGGTATCGGCGTGCTCGGAGGGATGCTTTCGGCGACGGTGCTCGGCATTTTCTTCGTGCCCTCTTTCTTCGTCGTGATCCGCCGCATCTTTGCCACACGGCAAAAAAATGAGGCGGGAGTGTGATATAAATGCACTGTGAGAAAGCTTTCCGGATTGCTACATTGCGCGCGGACTGCTTCGGCATGTGTTTAGCGTAAGGATCGAGGCGCGTCGGGCCGATAGTGAAGCATGACGCTTCGGACAAGAATTGACTTGCTCGAGTTACAGGATGAAATGCATGGTATCTCTTCGTTATGCCACACCGGCGCTATTGTTATTGCTGTCGGGCTGTGTAGTAGGCCCTGATCACGTACCTCCGGAAATGGCGCTTCCTGGAAAATTCAGTGAAGGTGGCAAAAAGAGCATCGGCGACGTCGCTACCACGGCCTGGTGGACCGCCTATAACGACCGCAAACTCGACAGCCTTGTCCAGACCGGCCTTAGCCAGAACCTGACGATCCAACAGGCGCTCGAGCGCATCAATTCCGCATCCGCCAACGTGACCATCGCTGGCGCCGGTTCCTTGCCTGCTCTCGATGTCGGCGCTTCTCACACCGTCAGCGGCGAGACCGGCGAGTTGCGTACCCAGTTCAACACCCGTAACACCAGCGCCGGACAGCTTTCCCTGTCCTGGCTGCTCGACATGTTCGGTCTTTTCAGGCGCAGCAAGGAAAGCGCCCTCGCCTCTCTTGATTCCGCCTATGCGGGTGCCGATATCGCCAAGCTGTCCTACATCCAGGACCTTGTTTCAACCTATATTGATCTACGCTTCTTCCAGCAGCGCCTGGCGCTTTCGAAAGCCAACCTGAAGTCCCGTCAGGAAACCTACGACCTTACCAAGTTCCAGCTCGACGCAGGCGCGGCCTCCCGCCTCGACGTCGTCCAGGCTGAAGGTCTTGTTCAGTCGACGCTCGCGGAAATCCCCGGTCTCGAAACCAACATCCGCGTTTCGGCCCATCACATCGCAACCCTCCTCGGCCAGCCGGCCGGTTCGATGGTCGATGAACTGTTGCGTGGCTCCGGCCAGCCGACGTTCCGCGGCGGCATCAATTCCGGCGTTCCGGCCGACCTGATCCGCAACCGTCCGGATATTCGCCAGGCCGAGCGTAACCTCGCCGCTGCCACCGCCCAGATCGGTGTCTCCGAAGCTCAGCTCTACCCGTCGATCTCGCTGTCCGGTTCGATCTCGCCGAGCTACATCAACCAGCGCGGCATCCACGGCGGCCTGTCGGCATGGTCCTTCGGCCCGACCTTGAACCTGCCGATCCTCGACGGCGGCAGTCTGCGCGCCAATGTCGACGTCTCCAAGTCCAACGCCGTTGCATCCTACCTCGCTTGGAAGCAGACCGTTCTGACGGCAATCCAGCAGGTCGAGGATGCCCTTTCGGCCGTTCGCCGTGACGCCCAGACGGTTGACGCCTTGCGCGCTCAGGTCAGGACGACCCAGGAAACCCTCGAGCTCTCGACGGCATCCTACAAAGACGGCGCTTCCTCGCTGCTCGACGTTCTCGACGCCCAGCGTCAGGTCTCTCTCGCTCAGGCAAGCCTCGCGGCTGCCGTTCAGCAGATGGCAAAGGATTACGCTGCGCTCAACATCGCAACCGGCGGCGGCTTCGCGCCGACTGGCAAAACCACCGGTCCGGGACCGGTCAAGGCTGCCAAGGGCAGCTAAGGTCTTCGCATAGCGTCATTCCGAAGCCCCGTGGTCTCCGCGGGGCTTTTTCTTTGCCTGAATATCTGCCGGAACAGATAATATGCGCACAGGAAGGATTTGGATTCGACAAGCCGTAATCGCTACGCTATGCAGTTGATTAAACGATTAAGCTCGGCACTTGAAAACAATGGCCTCACAACGCCCGGGACCCAATCTCAGCAGGATAGCAACGTCGCTCGGCGTCTCGGTTGCCACGGTCTCCAATGCGCTCTCCGGCAAAGGCCGGGTTTCCGACGCACTGATCGAAAGAATTCGCACGCATGCCGCCGAACTCGGCTATGTGCCGAGCCAGGCCGGCAGAGCTCTGCGTACTGGCCGGAGCGGCGTGCTCGGCCTTGTCTTGCCCGATATTGCCAATCCCCTCTTTCCGAAGATCGCCCAGGCCATCGAATATGCCGCATCCGTAGCAGGCTACGGTGTGCTGATTGCCGACTCCCGCGGCGATATCACGGCCCAGACGGAAGCGATCAACCGGCTGGTGGAACGTGGCGTCGACGGCATGGTGGTCGTGCCTCGCCGCGCCACCCGCATTTCCGCCGCGAGCTGCCCGGTCGCGGTCATCGATACCGCCTCCACACCTGGCAATACGGTCGCCGCCGATCACTGGCAGGGTGGAAAGGAAATTGCCGCCCACCTGGCAGGCCTCGGCCACAAGCAGATCCTCATCATCGGCAATAATCACGAGTCAAATGTCCAGAACGACAGAGCCGGCGGCATCAGGGCCGGATTGCAGCACGGCATGCGCTCCGAAACACTCTGGATCGAGCGGCTGGAAAACGAGACGGGCGCCGGTTGCAGGCTGGGGCTTGCGGAAAAGGCGCGTCAGGGCTTCACGGCATTTGCGGCCCTTTCCGACCTGCAGGCTCTGCGCGCGCTGACTGAACTGCAGCAGGACGGCATCAGCGTGCCCGCCGATGTCAGCGTCACGGGCTTCGACGATCTCATATGGTCGCCGGTCGTCACCCCGTCGCTGACGACCGTGAGGATGGACATGGACACCATCGCCGAAATTGCCGTTTCGGCACTGGTCGACAGAATAAACGATAGTGGCACACGGGAGGGCGTGCTGGTTGCGGCGGACACCGAACGCGTGCCCATGCAGCTGATCATCCGCCAGTCATCCGGGCTCGTGAACCCGGCACCAAAAACCTCAGAGATGGAGAACCTGTAGAATGAAGAAAGCTCTTGTTGCATCAGTGGCGCTAGCCGCGCTTTTCCCTCTCGGTGCAGCGGCACAGGAACGCACGCTGACCATTTCCGTCTATGCCTTTGCGCAGGACGATTACAAGACGATCGTCTATGACCCCTTCGAAGCCAAGTGCGGCTGCAAGCTCGTTGTCGAAACCGGCAACAGCGTCGAGCGCCTCGCCAAGATGGAAGCCAACAAGGCCAATCCGGTCGTCGATCTTGCTGCCGTCTCCATGGCCGATGGCCTTGCGGCTTCCCGCGCCGGCCTGATCGACAAGATCGATACCTCCAAGCTTGAAAATTTCTCCAGGCTCTACGATGTCGCCAAGGATCCGAACGGTGATGGCATGAGCGTCGGCTACACTTTCTATGCCACCTCCATTGCCTACCGCTCGGACAAGATGAAGATCGAGTCCTGGGCCGATCTCCTGAAGCCGGAATATGTCGGCCACGTCGCCTTCCCGAACGTTACGACCAACCAGGGCCCGCCGGCGCTCTACATGCTTGGTCTCGCACTCGGCAACGACACGCCTGATCTCAAGGCGCCGATCGAAGCGCTCGGCGAAAAGAAGGACGAGATCGTTACCTTCTATGAAAAGTCTTCCCAGCTCGTGCAGCTGATGCAGCAGGAGGAGATCTGGGCCGCTCCGATCGGCCGTTTCTCCTGGGCAGGCTTCACCAAGCTCGACCTTCCCGTTGCCTGGGCAACCCCGAAGGAAGGCCAGACCGGCGGCATGAACGTGTTGGTCATGACCAAGGGTTCGAAGAACCAGGATCTCGCCCTGCAGTTCATGGACTTCTGGCTCTCGACCGACGTCCAGACCAAGCTCGCCGAAAAGCTCATCGACAGCCCGGCGAACAAGGAGGTCAAGGTCTCCGACAAGGTCGCAAACAACATCACCTATGGCGAAGACACCGCCAAGAACCTGAAGCTGATCCCGTCCGCAGCCGCACTCGACAACCGCAATGGCTGGCTGAAGGAATGGAACGAAAAGGTCGGCCAGTAAGCCTCTGCTGACATCGGTCCCGGCACCCACCGGGACCGCCCTTCCCCGCTCGAAAGGCGTCTCATGTTCCAGAACCGAGCAGAAGCCCTGGCGCTTGCCCTGCCGGCCGCGATCTTCGCTGCCGTAGTCTTTCTGCTGCCCGTCGCGATCCTGCTCTCCGAAGGCTTCCGCAGCGACGGCGCGTGGACGCTTGCCGCCTATACCGATTTCTTCTCGCAAACGCTGAACCGGACCGTTTTCTTCCGCACCTTCCGGCTCGGCCTGGAAGTGACGGCGGTGTCGGCCATCATCGGTTATGCCGCCGCCTTTGCGATCGTCAATCTTCCTCCGAAGGGCAAGGGCCGCATGATCGGGCTCGTCACTCTGCCGCTGATGATCTCGCCGGTTGCGCGCACCTATGCCTGGATTGTCATTCTCGGCCGCACCGGCATCGTCAATGAAGCGATCACCGGCCTGGGCCTGAGCGCGGAGCCGCTGCGCCTGCTCTTCACTGAGACTGCCGTCTTTATCGGCCTCCTGCAGCTTTTCCTGCCGCTGATGATCCTGTCGCTCATCAGCGCACTCGAGAACATGCCGAAGGATGCCATTCCGGCCGCCCGCGTGCTCGGCGCCAACTGGTTCCAGGTCTTCTGGAAGGTTATTCTGCCGCTCACCAGGGAAGGCCTCGTCGTCGGCGGCACGCTGGTCTTCACCGGCTCGCTGACGGCCTATATCACGCCCGCCATTCTCGGCGGCTCCAAGGTGCTGATGCTGGAGACGCTGATGTATCAGCAAGTTTCCGTCGCCAATAATTTCGTCTCGGCGAGTGTCATCGCCTTCATCCTGATCGTCATGAGCTTTGCCGCCAATATCCTGCTGAAACGCCTTGCGACCGCGAGGAACCGCCGATGAGCATCCGCCTCCTTTCGCCTGTCGTGCTGTTCCTGCTGCTGGTCTTCCTGATCGGCCCCTTTCTGATCATCATCGCGGCTTCGCTTTCCGCCGGCGACACGTTGGCTTTCCCGCCCCAGGGCCTGTCGCTGCGCTGGGTTGCCAAGGTCTTCACCATCGACAGCTTCCGCGACAGCTTTGCCATGTCGATGTTCCTGGCGGTCTTCGGGACGCTGGCAGCCCTCATCCTCGGCATTCCCGCCGCCTATGCGCTAGCGCGCTATCGGCTGCCGGGTTCGGAAACGATCAGAACCATCGTCTCGCTGCCGATCATCGTGCCAGGTATCATCGTCGGCCTGGCGCTGCTGCGCTATCTCGTCGTGCCTTTCGGGTTCAACATCACACTGGCGCTCTTCTTCGCCCATACCGCCCTGGTGCTGCCCTATGCCGTGCGTGTCGTGTCCGCAAGCCTCGGTAACCTGCGCTCCGATATCGAGGAAGCGGCCGTCCTGCTCGGTTCCTCCCGGCTCGGCGCCTTTTTCCGCGTCGTGATGCCGAATATCCGCGGCGGCATTCTGGCTGCCTTCATCCTCGGCTTCGTCACCAGCTTCAATCAGGTTCCGGTCTCCCTCTTCCTCTCCGGCCCCGGCGTGCGCACGCTGCCGATCGACATGCTGGGCTACATGGAAACCACCTACGACCCCTCCATTGCGGCGCTCTCGGCGCTGCTCGCCTTCCTTTCGATCGGCATCGTCTTCCTCGCCGAACGCTTCCTGGGATTCTCTCGCTATGTCTGATGCCTACCTTCAACTCGACAAGCTGACGCTGGCCTATGGCGATACGGTCGCGGTGAAGGACCTCGACCTGTCGATCGCCAGGGGCGAGTTGGTGGCGCTTCTCGGCCCTTCCGGATGCGGCAAGACGACGACGATGCGCGCCATCGCCGGCCTGCTGAATCCGGCCTCCGGCCGCATCAATCTCGATGGCGCCGACATCACCCGCGTCTCCGCCAACAAACGCGCTGTCGGCCTCGTCTTCCAGTCCTACGCGCTTTTCCCGCATCTGACCGTCTATGAAAACGTCGCCTTCGGACTGCGGCTGAAGGGCCTTCGTGGTGATGATCTGGACGGCAAGGTCAATGCCGGCATCAAATCCGTCGGCCTTGCAAAATTCGCAGGCCGCAAACCGGGCGAGCTCTCCGGCGGCCAGCAGCAACGTGTGGCGCTCGCGCGCTCCATGGTCATGGAGCCAAAGGTGCTGCTACTCGACGAGCCGCTTTCCAACCTCGACGCCCGCCTGCGCCTCGAAATGCGTGCCGAGTTGCAGCGTGTCCAGAAGGAGACGGGCGTGACGATGATCTTCGTCACCCACGACCAGGCCGAAGCGCTTGCCCTTGCCGACCGCATCATCGTCATGCTGAACGGCGGCATCGAGCAGATCGGCACGCCCGAAGACATCTACAACAAACCTGTTTCTTCCTTCGTTGCCGATTTCGTCGGCTTCGAGAATGTCTTTGCGCTGACGGACGGAAAGCTCGCGACGCCCGGTGGCGCAGTCGCTCTTTCGGCCGCAGCGCCCGACGGTGCAGCGGGCCTGGCCTGGCGACCGCGTGCGGTGATCCTTGGTTCTGGTCCTTTCCAGGGCACCGTGCGCGGCACGTCCTTTGCCGGCAACAGCCGTGAATATCTGCTGGACAGCTCGCTCGGCCCGATCAAGGCCGAAGTGGACGCAGCCCTGCCGCAACACGAACTCGGCAGCCCCATCGCCTTCGACCTGCCGGTCGCGGCTTCCGCAAGCCTCAAGCGTTTCGGGTGAGATCATGGGCGTCTGGATCGACACGGATATGGGGTTCGACGATATCGCTGCCATCATGGTGGTGACGAATGCCGAACTCGACATTGACGGCGTCTCGCTGGTTTTCGGCAATACGCCGCTGTCGCAGGTGCGCACCAACGCGGCGGGAGCCGCCAAGGCTTTCGGCTGGACGTTCCCAATCCACACCGGCCGCGAAATGCCCGTTCTCGGCAAGCTCGAGACGGCACAGGCGGTGCTCGGCGAGAGCGGTATCCCGACAACGGGCAGGCACCTGCCGCCGGCCCCGAGCCTGCCGGACAGCGACGCCTTTATCGCCCTTTGCCGCTGGCTTGAACTGGAAGGCCCTCATCGTATCCTGGCGCTCGGGCCGCTGACGAATATTGCCGCACTGGCGCTCGCCCGCCCCGATCTCGCCGCCCGCATCACCGAACTCGTCTGGATGGGCGGCGGCGTCACCATCGGCAACCACACCGCCTCGGCGGAATTCAATGCGCTCGCCGACCCCGAAGCACTGGCAATCGTCATCGCCCACAATCTGCCGCTGCGCATGGTCGATCTCGACCTTTGCCGCAAGGTTCTGGCAAAACCTGAGGATGCCGATCCGGTCCGTACCGCCGGCGGTGTCAATGCCGAGCTGATCGCCGATATGTTTGCCGGCTACATCAGGATCGGCACCAGCCGCGGCCGTCCTGCCATGGCGATCTACGATCCCTCTGCCGCCGTCGCCTTCGTCGCTCCGCAGGCGGTGAGCTTTCGCCCTGCCCGCATCGATGCGGAACTGCAGGGGCAATATACGCGCGGTCGCACCGTCGTTGAAACCCGCGCCACCCACGCAGCGTTCAACGCTGAGTTCGCCGCTGACATCGATGCCGATATGGCGCGTGTCATAATTCTCGCCGCCCTGGTCAATGAGGCCCGCAAATGACTGCAAACCCGCGCCAGGAACCCGCCGATCTCAACGAACCGGCATTGCGCGCCCGCGCCGTGGCGGCCGCGCGCGGCGACAGTGCCTTCGATATGCTTGTCACCGGCGGCCGCATCCTCGATGCCGTCACCGGCCTGATCCGCGAGGCCGATATCGGCCTCGTCGGTGCGATGATCGCAAGTGTTCATGCACCGGCAAGCCGAACTGAAGCCGCGAAAGTGCTCGATGCAACGGGCGCCATCGTCTCGCCCGGCCTCATCGATACGCATATGCATATCGAAAGCTCGATGGTTACGCCGGCTGAATATGCCGAAGCTGTGTTGCCGCGCGGCGTGACGACGATCGTCTGGGACCCACATGAATTGGGCAATGTCCACGGCCTGGACGGCGTGCGCTGGGCGATCGAAGCCTCACGCAATCTGCCACTGCGCATGATCCTGCTTGCTCCTTCTTGCGTGCCGTCAGCACCCGGACTTGAGCTGGCAGGAGCAGACTTCGACGCCGCTGTTATCGCCGAGCTGCTGCGCTCACCGGCAATCGGCGGCGTGGCAGAGGTCATGAACATGCAGGGCGTCATCGACGGCGATCCGCGCATGACCGATATCGTCAATGCAGGTCTTGCCTCCGGCAAGCTCGTCTGCGGCCATGCCCGCGGGCTTGACGGAGCCGACCTCAACGCTTTCATGGCCGCCGGCATCACCTCCGATCACGAGCTGACATCAGGCGCCGATCTGCTGCAGAAGCTGGCCGCCGGCATGACGATCGAGCTGCGCGGCTCGCATGATCATCTGCTGGAGGAATTCGTCGAGGCATTGAACGACATCGGCCACCTTCCGCCGACGGTCACGCTCTGTACCGATGATGTCTTTCCCGATGAACTCTATCAGAATGGCGGCCTCGATGATGTCATGCGCCGCCTCGTCCGCTACGGCATGCGCCCGGAATGGGCACTACGCGCCGCCACCTTCAACGCCGCACAGCGCATGAAGCGTACCGACCTCGGGCTCATCGCACCCGGTCGCCGCGCCGATCTCGTACTATTCGAGGACATGACCGATTTTACCGCCCGCGCCGTCATCGCCGGCGGTCGGCTGGTTGCCGAGAACGGCGCGGTCAAGGATCCGATCCAACCGCTCGATGCCACGCCGCTCATGCATTCGGTCAAGCTCGCAGCGCTTGCGGAAGACGACTTCCGCATTCCCGCCAACGGCACCAAACTCCGCCTTGCGACGATCGACCGTCCACGTTTTACGCAGTGGGGCGAAGCAGTTGCCGATGTCCGCGACGGCTTCGTTGTGCCGCCGGCCGGCAGCGCCATGATAGCAGTTGCACATCGTCACGGGTTGGCTGACGGCAAGCCGCGTGTCGGCTTTCTGACCGGCTGGGGTGAGTGGCGCGGCGCCTTCTGTACCACCGTCTCGCACGACAGCCATAACCTCACCGTCTTCGGCGGAAATGCGCAAGATATGGCGATTGCGGCAAACGCTGTCATCGAAGCCGGCGGCGGCATGGCCGTCGCAAAGGACGGCCGCATCGAAGCACTGCTGCCCCTGCCGCTCTCCGGCCTCGTAACCGATGCCTCCCTGCAGAAAACCGCCGAAAGCTTCGCCGGCATCCGCAAGGCCATGGAGAAAATCGTCGACTGGCAGCCGCCCTACCTGGTCTTCAAGGCGTGCTTCGGGGCCACGCTGGCCTGCAACATCGGCCCCCACCAGACCGACCGCGGCATTGCCGATGTCACCACTGGCAAGGTACTGGAAAACCCAATTCTGGAAACCTTCTGAGGCGACCTACGCCTCAGCCTTGAGCTCTCGCTCCACCAGTGACACCCAGTAAGCCACACCATATCCCAGCGCCTCGTCGTTGAAGTCGTAGGCCGTATTGTGATGCAGCGCTCCATCGACAGCCGGGCCATTGCCGAGCCAGACATAACAGCCGGGCGCATTTTGTCCGAAGAAAGCGAAATCATCCCCGGCAGTCGACGGCGGAAAGCTGGAACGCACCTTTTCGCCGAACACTGCCTGTGCGGCACCAAGCGCTCGCGCCGCCGCATCCGCATCATTGACGACCGGCGGAATGCGGCGCTCGAATTCATAATCTGCCAAAATGCCGAACATGGCGGCCGTGCCGCGCGCCAGACGGCCGATTTCGGCCTCAAGCTGATCGCGTACTTCGGGCGCATAAGCCCGCGCCGTCCCGCCGATCTCGACAATGTCGGGGATGACGTTCAAGGCCTTCGGGTTGCCGGCCTGGACCGAGCAGGCGCTGACGACCGCTGGCTGAAGCGGATCGACGACGCGCCCGACGATGGTTTGTAGCGACGACAGGAAGGTGCCGGCAGCGGTAATCGGGTCGCGACCGAGATGCGGCTTTGCGCCATGGGTGCCTGTCCCACGAAAGCGGACGCGCCAGCTGTCCGAAGACGCAAGCTGCGGCCCCTCGACAACGGCAATTTCGTCAACGGCAAGCCCCGGCATATTGTGCAGCCCATAGATGGCGTCACAGGGAAACTGCTTGAACAACCCCTCCTCTACCATGCGCTTCGCACCGCCACGGCCCTCTTCGGCCGGTTGGAAGATGAAATGGACAGTACCGGAAAAACCGCGCGTTTCAGCCAGATGCCGTGCCGCACCAAGCAGCATCACCGTATGCCCGTCATGACCGCAGGCATGCATCTTGCCCGGCACGGTCGACTTGTAAGGACGATCCGACGTCTCCGGCATGGCGAGCGCATCCATGTCTGCTCTCAGCCCGATCGTGCGCGTGCCATTGCCGATCTGCAGCGTTCCGACGACACCGGTTCCACCGAGGCCGCGGTGCACTTGGATACCCGCCTCCTTGAGGAGCTTGGCAACGATATCGCTGGTGCGCTCCTCCTCGAATCCCAGCTCGGGATGGGCATGCAGATCGCGGCGAAGGGTAGTGAGAAAAGGCAGATCGTTGCTGATCCGGGCGGGGATGCTCATGAGCCTGGATATCCTGTCAAGCGAAACGGGCGCCCGACGGCGCCCGCATCAGATCGTTCTTTTTTCAACAAACGGACCGTCAGCGCAAGCCCTCATGCCTCTTCGACGAAGACCTCTTCGCGCTTGCGCTTGACGCTCGGCAGGAAGACGATGATCAGCACCGCCACCGCAATCGTCAGCAGGATGGCGCTGATCGGCCGTGTGACGAAGGTCGTCGCGTCGCCGCGCGACAGGATCATGGCGCGCCGCAGGTTTTCCTCGAGCAGCGGCCCGAGCACGAAGCCGAGCAGCAACGGCGCCGGCTCACAGCGGAGTTTTGCGAGCACGTAGCCGATGAGGCCGAAGAAGGCGACGGCATATAGGTCGTAGACGTTGGAATTGACGCTGTAAACCCCGATCGAGCAGAAGGCCATGATGATGGGGAAGAGCACGTAATACGGCACCGTCAGCAGCTTCACCCACAGGCCGATCAGGGGCAGGTTGAGGATGACGAGCATCAGGTTGCCGATCCACATGGAAGCGATGATGCCCCAGAACAGCGCCGGCTGTTCCGTCGCCACGTTCGGTCCCGGCACGATGCCCTGGATGATCATCGCGCCGACCATCAGCGCCATGACAGGGTTTGCCGGAATGCCGAGCGTCAAGAGCGGAATGAACGAGGTCTGCGCGCCCGCATTGTTGGCCGATTCCGGCCCAGCGACGCCCGCAACCGCTCCGTGACCAAATTCCTCCGGTTTCTTGGAAACGCGCTTTTCAACTGTATAGGAAGCGAAAGAAGCGAGGATTGCCCCGCCACCCGGCAGGATGCCAAGCGCCGAGCCGATCACCGTGCCGCGAATGATCGGCGCGATCATCTCCTTGAATTCTTCCTTGGATGGCAACAGCCCCGAGACTTTTGCCATCAGCACGGTGCGGGTCTTCTCCCCTTCCAGATTGCGCAGGATTTCCGCAATGCCGAAGACACCGACAGCAAGCGCCACGAAGTTCAGTCCGTCGGCATATTCGCGAATGCCGAGCGTGAAGCGCGGCGTACCGGTATAGATATCCGTACCGACGAGACCTAGCAGCAGCCCGAGCGCCACCATCGCCAGCGCCTTGACGACCGAGCCATGCGCAAGCGCGATGGAAGAAACGAGGCCGACGATCATCAGCGAGAAATATTCCGCCGAGCCGAATTGCAGCGCGATCGCGGTCAGCGGTGGCGCGAAAACCGCCACGAGAAAGGTCGAGACCGACCCGGCGAAGAAGGAGCCGAGCGCAGCAATGGCGAGCGCCGCGCCGGCCCTGCCCTTCCGCGCCATCTGATAGCCATCGATGGCAGTCACGGCAGAAGAGGATTCGCCCGGCATGTTGATGAGGATCGCCGTCGTCGAGCCGCCGTATTGGGCACCGTAATAGATACCGGCCAGCATGATGAGCGAGGAGACCGGCTCAAGCTGGAAGGTGATGGGCAGCAGCATGGCGATCGTTGCCGTCGCACCAATGCCCGGGAGCACGCCGATCAGCGTGCCGAGCAGCACACCGATCAGGCAGAAAAGCAGATTTTCCGGGCTTGCCGCCGTGTAGAAGCCGAGAGCGAGATTGCTGAAAAGTTCCATACCCGCCTCCTAGAACCGAACCCAAGGGCCGAAACGTTCGAAAGGCAGCCCGAGCGCATAGCTGAAAACCGCAACCGAAAAGATCGTCAGCAGCAGCGAAAGAACCAGCGCTAACAGCACATTCATGCGACTGGACGCAAAGCAAGCGATGAAGGCCGTCAGGAAAATTGCGGGAGCAAAACCGAGCCCACGCACCGTCAATCCGAAGAAGACCGGTGCCGGCAGGATGAAGAGCATACCGCGCCAGGCGAATGGTTCGATCGGCTCACCCTGAACCCGCACGGCCTGAACGAGAATGACAAGGCCGAGCAGGACGAGAATGCCCGAGAGAACGAGTGGGAAATAACCCGGGCCCATGCGCAACGCCGTACCGAGATCGAGGTCCAGCGACTGATAGGCAAAGAAGGCACCGGTTGCGGCAAGCAATGCGCCGCAGATGACATTGGTGGTGTCGAAACTGAGGGATTTCATAGTGTCTCCTGGTGTTGGAGATGGAGCGTCGCCGCTGATATCGGACTGCGCAAACACCCTCCTCCCCGCCGGGAGGAGGGTGCGAATGTCGCAGTCAGGCTCAGTCCGCGTATTCGCCGGCTGCTTCGATGACAGGCTTCCAGCGGGCGATTTCGCTCTCGAGCTTCGCCTTCAGTGCAGCCGGCGTTGCTTCGGCGTCCGAAGAGGGAGCCGTGCCGAGTTCGGCGAAGCGAGCAGCGACGTTCGGATCCTTCAGCGCGACCTGCAACGACTTCGACAGGCGCTCGTTGATTTCAGCCGGCGTACCCTTCGGCGTATAGATGCCGTGCCAGATGCCGACTTCGAAGCCCGGCAGGCCGGCTTCGACAGCGGTCGGAATGTCCTTGAGCACATCGAGGCGAGCCGGCGAGGTCACGGCATAGGCCTTGATCGTGCCGCCCTTGATCTGCTTCGTCGTATTGGTCGTCTGGTCGCACATGATATCGACCTGGCCGCCGAGAAGATCGGTCATCGCCGGGCCGGTTCCCTTGTAGGGAACGGTCGTCAGTGGCGTCTGGATGGCACTCATGAACATCATGCCGCAAAGGTGGGATGCGGCGCCGATACCGGCATTGGCGACGGTGACCTTATCCTTGTTCGCCTTCACATAATCGATCAGGCTCTTGAGATCGGCCGGTTCGAAATCCTTGCGGGCAACGATCGTCATCGGAACATCGGTGACGAGACCGACATAGTCGAACGCTCCAAGCGTATCGTAGGCAAGCTTGCGGTAAAGTGTGGCGCTTGTCGCCATGCCGATGTGATGCAGCAGGATCGTATAGCCATCGGGATCGGCATCGGCAACGCGGCCGGCGCCGAGCGTGCCACCGGCGCCGCCGACATTTTCGACGACGATCTGCTGGCCAAGATCCTTCGACATGGATTCGGCAACAAGGCGCGCAACAGTATCTGTCGGGCCGCCAGCGGCGAAAGGGACAACCATGGTGATTGTGCGCTCAGGATAGGTCTGGGCCGAAGCGGCATACGAAAGAAGCGAAACGGCAGCGGCAACTGTGGCGCCGAGCATGGCTTTCAGGATTTTCATCGTTTTCCTCCCTGATGAAAATGGATTCGTCCCGCCGGCGCATCCTCCGCACCGGCTCGGATGACCCATTTGCAGGCCGTGACGCTGCGCCTTCAATTGCAGCACGCAGGAAGGAATGTGGATTTTGCGCCAGTGCGCCGCAACATGGGTCGATTTGGAAACAAATGATTAAAGCGATGGGTGGAAATCCACCCATCGCTCGCTGCTCACCGGTTCGGCGGCAGAACGACCTCGCCCGTTTCGAGCAGCGATTTGAGGTTGGAGAGAATTTGTGGCCACCCGCCAGAGACCGCGCCGATGAACTTGGAGCCCTCGACCGGCATCGAATGCGTCAGCGTTAGCCTTACCGCCTCACCGACCGGCTCGAGTTCGATCACACATTCGGAAAATCCTTCTGCCTTGAGCTCCGGCCTGAACTCGTTATGCCACTTCAGGACGAGCCGCTTGGGCGGATCGAATTCAAGGATTTCGCCTGTATCGGTGACAGTTCCGTCGGAATAGCGCATCTGCCAGGCAGAACCGACTTTCCAATCGGTTTCGAACTGCACCCCGAGCCAGAATTTCTTCATGAATTCCGTCGTCGTAAGGGCCGACCAGAGCTGATCCGGTGTAGTGCGGATATAGGTGACGTAGTTGAATGCGCTGCCTGCCATGATGATACTCCCTTTTGGCCAAGGCTTGGTCACACCCTCGCCGACAGGCTGGACGTCTCATTCGTCCTTGCTGCCTTCGAGGCTCTTCTTGAGATCGGAGAGCGCCTCTAATGCACGGCGCTCGAATTTGCTGATCCAGCGGTCCGCGATCTCGTTGATCGGAACCGGATTGATGTAATGCAGCTTCTCGCGCCCCTGCCGGCGCGTGGAGACGAGGTTTGCTTCTTCGAGAATGCCGAGATGCTTCGTCACTGCCTGACGCGTCATCTCCAGCCCTTCACACAATTCGCCGAGCGTCTGGCCGTTGCGCGCATGCAGGCGATCCAGCAGCCGTCGCCGGCTGCCATCCGCCAGAGCTCGAAAAACCGCATCTTCATCCATACCGATACGGAACCATTTGGTTGCCTATTGCAGTCTTATAGGCAACCAAATGGTTGCCTGTCAAGATATGAGTCGAGAAAGACACCTGCACAGGCGCAATCAGCATCAAGTCTGTAGGGGATCAAAGCTCGCGGCGCATCTCGCCGGCCATCTCATTGGCCAGAAGCTTCTTGTCGAGGCCGTATTTCTGCATCTTCTCGTAAAGCGTCTTGCGCGAAATGCCGAGCGATTCATAGACCGGCCTGAGGCTGCCGTTATGTGCGACAAGTGCACTGGCGATGACGCCGCGCTCGAATTCCGCCACACGCTCGGCAAGCCCCGCAGCTTCAGCCTGCCTGCCGCCGCCATCAAGTCCGAGCACAAAGCGGTCAGCGGCGTTGCGCAATTCACGGACATTGCCTGGCCAGTCACGCTGGGCGACATCCGAAATCACATCCGGCGGCACGGCCATGTCGTCTTTGCCATAACGCGCGGCCGCCTCCCTGACGAGTTGCATGAAGAGCAGCGGCACATCGGCCCGGCGTTGCGAAAGCGACGGCACATGAATGGTCGCAACGTTCAGGCGGTAGAGGAGATCGGCGCGGAATCGGCCGCAAGCGACTTCCGCTTCCAGATCGACCTTGCTTGTGGCGATGAACCGCACGTCGAGCGGTACGGTTTCATTCGATCCAAGGCGAGAAATCATTCTCTCCTGCAGCACGCGGAGGAACTTCGCCTGCAGATCGAACGGCATGGAGCCGATCTCGTCAAGCAATATGGTGCCGCCCCGCCCATGCTCGAACTTGCCGTAACGCGGACGCACAGCCCCCGGAAAGGCGCCGGCCTCGTGCCCGAAGAGCTCGCTTTCGATCAGGTTTGCCGGAAGTGCCGCACAGTTGATGGCGATAAAAGGCCGGCTGGCCCGTGCGCTGATATCGTGCATCGCGCGTGCCACCACTTCCTTGCCGACGCCGGTGTCGCCGACCACAAGCGTATCGGCGTCACTCGCCCCAATCGCACGGATACGGTAGCGCAGATCGACCATGATCTGCGTTCGCCCCGGCAGCCTTGCCTCGATATCGTCGCGCTTGCCGGCAACGGCCTTAAGCAGCCGGTTCTCCAGCACAAGACTGCGCCGTTCCATGGCACGGCGGATGACGCCGGCGAGCATCTGCGGCGTGAACGGCTTCTCGATGAAGTCATAGGCGCCCTCGCGCATCGCCTTCACGGCAAGCTGCACATCGCCGTGGCCGGTGACGAGAATGACGGGCACCTCGGTATCGAGTTCACGGATCTTCTGCATCAACGTCATGCCGTCCATGCCCGGCATGCGGATATCGGTCACGACGACACCGGGAAAACTGTAGCCGATCAGTTCCAGCACATGATCCGCATTGGAGAAGGTTTCGACGTTGAAGCCCGAAAGTTCCAGTGCCTGTGCCGTCGAGCGGCGCAACTCCTCCTCGTCATCGACGAGCAATATCTTCTGTTCGTTCATTCAGCCGCCTCCGGCATCGAGCCCGCCGCAGCCGAAAGCTCGATCCGAAACACGGCCCCGCCCTCCGGATGGTTGGAAACGGTCAGGCTGCCACCGAAATCCTTGATGATGTTGTAGGAGATGGAGAGCCCGAGGCCGAGCCCCTTGCCGACGCCCTTGGTCGTGAAGAACGGATCGAAGATGCGCTCGGCAATCGCTGCCGGCACACCAGGTCCATGATCGCGAACGGTCAACACCACCCTGCCCGCCTCCTCGATAGCCGAAACCTCTATGCAACGGTTTTCCAGCCCCTCGACGGCATCCGCAGCATTCGAAATCACGTTGACCAACACCTGCTGCAGACGCACCGAGCCGGCCTTGACCACTGGCGGCCGGGCTCCAAGATGCAGCCGCAGATCGGCATCCGCGGCCTTGAGCCGCCAGGCGATGATCTCCAGGGTGTCGCGGATCGCCTCGTCGAGCGGCACGGGGCCGAGCTTCTCATTGGGTTTGCGTGCAAAATTGCGCAGGTGCCGGCTGATCGAAGCCATACGGTCGATCAGCCCGCCGATACGCTGGATATTGTCCTGTGCCTCCTCCGTGCGCCCGCGCTCCAGCAGCACGGCGGCACTGTCGGTATAGGTCTTGGCGGCGGCGAGCGGCTGGTTGAACTCATGCGAAAGCGCCGCCGACATCTGACCGAGGCCGGCAAGTTTCCCGGCCTGGATAAGGTCGGCCTGTGTCTGGCGCAGCTGCTGCTCGGTCAGGCGTCGCTCGGCAATCTCTTCCTCGATGCGGCTGTTGACGCGGGCAAGATCCGCCGTGCGTTCCTCGACACGCCGTTCCAGCTGGTTTCGCGCCTCGGCCTGCAGCTGTAGCCGCTCGGCAAGACGCATCCGGCGCTGCCGAAGAATGGCAAATGTCAGAGCAGCAATGCAGAGAATGAGGAAGATGACAACGAGTGCGGTTCGGGCCTGCGCACGGATGGAACTCGTGTCCATGAGCACGTTTACCGTCCAGTCTTCAGCCGGCATGTAGTGCGACAGTACGAGATATTCGCTTTGACCGCGGTCGCTCGCCAGCGTCATCAGATCATGCTCTTCGAATCGATGGCGGATAACCGGCAGTTCGACGAGCCGCGCATTGGCATAGCGCCGCGAGGCCTCGGTGCGCGCCACCCGATCCGAACTCAGCGGCAGGATCGCCCCATAGAGCCAGTCCGGACTATCGGACATGAAGATGATGCCCTCGGGGTCGGAGACGAAGATGCGATATTCACCGCCGCTCCAGGAGGATTCGATGACGTCGATATCAACCTTGAACACGATGACGCCGCGGATCTCGCCATCCACCCGGATCGGCGAGGAGAAATAATAGCCGCGCTTCAGCGAGGTTGTACCAAGGGCATAGAAACGGGCCTGATGCCCGCCGATCGCCTCCTGGAAATAGGGACGGTAGCTGAAATTCTCGCCGACGAAACTGCCCGGGCCATCATAATTGCTGGCGGCGATCGTCTCCCCATCCGGCCGCACCACGTAAATATCGGAGGATTTCAGCAGCCCGTTGATTTCCTTGAGGTAGAGATTGGCATTGTCCCGTAGAGGACGGTCGTCCGGCCGGCTCACCAGCTCCTTGATATCGTCGTGGTCGGCAATCAGTGCCGGCAAGGCTTCGTAACGGCTGAGATGTCCACTCAGTGCCGAGACAGCGAGCCGGAGCGCCGTACCCGCCTGTGCCGAGGCTTCACCCATATAGGCGCGCGTGGCGACGGCGCTCCCATAATAGAAGAAAGCGAAAATCAGTAGGGGTGCGGCGCAAAGCGCCGCAATGATACGATAGCGCGAAGACAGGGTCTCGCTCCTCCCTTTCCGCCTCCGCTCCCCGTGGAGGCATAACCCGGCGGCTTCAACTGTAATGAGCGCGGTGGAGATTTCCAAGAGGTGCCGAAACTTGACACATGTCAGATGCGCATGTCTGATTGCCGCGCCGCAAGGAGACTGCCATGAGCGACGACCAGATTCCCGAAGACAGCAAGCTCACCACCTCCAAACGCCGCTGGGCTGCGGAGGGAAAATTCCTGACCGGCCGTATCAGCCGCCCGGAAACGGAGCGCCTGCCGCCGGGCCAGCATCTGGTCAAGAACTGGCCGGTGCTCGACCTCGGCCAGCAGCCGATCGTTTCCGTCGATAGCTGGAAGCTGGAAGTTCGCGGACTCGTCGAGACGCCGCTCGACCTTTCCTGGGCCGCCTTCCAGGCACTGGAACAAAGCACGATGGTCTCCGACATCCATTGTGTGACGACATGGTCGCGCTACGACAACAAGTGGAAGGGTGTTTCGACCCGGGACCTGCTCGATCTCGCAATGCCGAAGGCGGAAGCCGGTTACGTCATGCTGACAAGCTACGACGGCTATACGACCAACCTGCCGCTTTCCGATTTCGCCGCCGAGGATGCCATTCTCGCCACATCATGGGAGGGTCAGCCGCTTACTCGTGACCACGGCGGACCGATGCGTCTCGTCGTGCCGCATCTCTATTTCTGGAAAAGCGCCAAATGGCTGCGCCGCATCGATCTGCTGCCAGCAGACAAGGCCGGATTCTGGGAAAAGAACGGCTACCATATGTATGGTGATCCATGGCGCGAGCAGCGCTATTCCGAGGACTGAGCCCGAAGAAGCCGTCTGAGAAGAAAGACCCCCGCGACGAGGATCAACGCAAATCCGGTGAGCGAGGCCATGCTCGCCGGATGAAGTGGAATTTCGCTCCAGCGCGGGCGCACGACATCAGCCGTGTTGAAACCCTCACCGCTGAAGCGGCAGGTCACCAGCGAGAGCCCGCGCCTGATCATATCGATATCGACGGCCGACGCGATTTCACCAGCCGCCATGGCTTCCTGGGGCATGCCGCGCATGGCAAGCAGCACCGCCTTGGTCGCTGCCAGGTAGGCGTGGGCACATTCGTTGAACGGGCTTTCCTCATCCGTAACGCTGCCCGGCATCCGGCCCCAGAGACAGTAGGAATACTGGATTTCCGCATAGTTCAGCACACGCCGAAATGGCTCGCTTGTATCCACCGCCCGTGAGGCGAGATCCATGATACGGCTGCGATAGCCGGAGATAACCGCCATCTCGCCATGCGAGATCTCGGGCACTGGCAGGCCGGAACGACTGCCCTCGCCACTGGGGCTGTGCGCGAATGCACCGCCCGCAGTGAGCAAGGCAAGGCCGAAACAAAAGGCGCGCAACACGTTCTTCATAAAGGGTCCAACTCCGAGCACAAGCCGCTGGCTCGCGAGGAAAGAGGGAGCAGCAAGCTCCCTCTACCGCACCTTATCGATAGGCGGGGCGCAACCCGCTCTTCGCTCCAAGACGCTTCTCAGCCAGTGCGCCAAAAGCAAGACCGAGCACCAACCAGAGGATCATATGCATGCCGAGCGTGGTCATGCGGAAGCGCCATAGGACCGTCGCCGAGAAATTCTCCGGCACTTCATTGATTGGCGGCAGCAGATATTCCACCAGACCGATGAACACGACGAAGAGAACACCCGCAACGATCGCCCCATTCCATGAGCCGTAACGTGCCGCCAGACTGCGGGCAATTGCGACGGCCGCGACCAGCGAAGCAATCGAAACGACGATCATCAGGAAGAACAGCTCGGTGCGCACGCCGATCGTATCCGAGTTTCCGACAGCCGGCGGATTGGCCGGATACTTGATGGCCGGAACGATAACGATGGCGACGAAAGCAGCTGCGGCGATAACGGCTGACGTGCCGCGTGCCGAGAGGCTGCTGAAGCGGCCATGCACGAAGGCGAAGACAAGCGCAAACAGCCCGCCGATGGCAACGCCATAGGCCATGACGCCGACAAGAAGCCCAGGTCCTGCCTGGATGGCGCGGCTGACGATTTCAGGCTCGGCGGCGGTACCGGCAGCCTGCGCTGTCGCTTCTTCGAAGGCAATCGCCGCATCGACGAGCGGTTCGCCGAAGAGGCGCGCAAAGGCGAAAATGAGGATGCCGGCAATCGCGCCCGCGATCATGCCGCGAAGCAGAAGATTTCCAACCATGTGAGACACTCCCCTAAAGCATGTCGTGCAAAAGCGTTCATCGGCTTTGCGATGACGGCATGCAAGAAAACAAAAATCTATAACGTATCGGGCGGATCCGGAAGATCGCGACGCGCTTTAGTGGCAGGGGAAGCCGAGAAGGTGGCGAGCATCATGAACGAATTCATGCACATACATGCCGTTGAAGAGCGCCATCGCACCCTCTTCGGTGCCGACGAAATAGATGGCAATCAGCATCAGCAGGCCGCCGAAGATCGCCCAGGGCATGATCTGGCCAAGCGGAATCGGTGCGGGGGATGCGACGGGCGCAAAAGTGGTGTCAGACATGTATTCCTCCTGGAATGACGCGTTCAGTCGAAGATCTTGCGTGCGGTAAGGTCTGACTTCCAACGCGAAGAATTTCGACACGCTGGTCACAGTGGCGCGACCGCGCCGGACTTTCACCGGCTTCCAAACCCGCAACGTCACGGTTATATCTGTTCGTCAAAGATACTGTCAACGAAACTTCATATGCGGGCGGCGGCCATCCCGCCCTATATCCGGAGGGCGCCGAGCAACGTGACCACCCGCCTCACATGGATCTGCCACGGTGCCACGGCGGCAAATCGCACCGCTTCGTTTCCCACGGACGAACCGCTGGAGGAACAAGCGCTGAGCAAGGCCATGTTGCCGGTGCCTGGGCGGGCGGACAGGGTTTTCGCGAGCCCGGCGCTGCGCGCCCTGCAGACGGCGGAGATGCTGGGCTTCGACGCGACCCGTGCCCCTTCGCTCAGGGATTGCGACTACGGACGCTGGACCGGCAAGCCGCTCATGAGCCTTCACTCCGAAGAACCGGAAAATCTTGCTCTCTGGATGTCTGATCCCGAAGCTTCTCCTCATGAGGGTGAGAGCCTGGAGCAGCTTTGCAAACGCGTCGCCGGCTGGATGAACGAGGAAATGCCACTCGGCGGCCATGTCGTTGCGGTCACCCACGCAGCCGTCATCCGCGCCGCGATCCTGGATGTGGTGAAAGCGCCCTTCGCATCTTTCTGGACCATCGATATCCAGCCGCTCGGCATGGTGCGCATGACGCATGACGGTCGCCGCTGGTCACTGCGTTTCTGAACAATCCTCGTAAATTAGTCCAGCCTTACACAAGCAAACACAGTCATACATGTTGAACCCGGAGTTCCGGGCTCTACGTCCTTCCTCGAGGAGACGAAAAATGACCTATGACTGGAGTGGGGAGCGCACGCGGCGTATTCGCATCGTGCGTGTCGCAACTGTCGTCGCCGTTCTCGTCGGCATCATGATCAGCGTACCATTGCTGATCAATGTCGCCTGAACTGTCAGAGTACGTCAAAGGCGAGCGTGCTAAGGCTGCTCGCCTTTCTCTTTGCCGGTTTATTGCGGGATCTGGATGACCGCGAAGAACAGGCCGAGTTGGCGGATCGCGTGAGCGAAATTGTCGTAATCGACCGGCTTGGTAATGTAGACATTGGCGCCGAGATCGTAGCAGCGCTGGATTTCACGCTCATCGTCGGTCGTCGTCAGGATCACCACCGGCAGACGCTTGGTATGCTCGTTGCCCTTGATCTTCTCGAGAATATCGATGCCCGACATATCCGGCAGGTTCAGGTCAAGCAGAACGAGAAGATAGCGGTCGCGGCTCACTTCGCCGCTGCGATCCGCTCCGAGAATGAAATCGAGAGCGCTGGTGCCGTTGGTAAACGGCACGATCTCGTTGTTGACGCCTGCGCGGCGCACGTTCTTCTCGATGAGACGGGCATGCCCCTCATCGTCCTCGATCATGACGATGGTGACTTCTTTGCCGGTAGCTTTCATGTTTCTGCCTTTATAATCGCGCTGAGGTCTGCCGGCAGTACGAGTGTAAATGTACTTCCGACGCCTTCGGCCGAATCGACCGTAACATCGCCTCCCAAATTTCGTATTAACGAGCGCACATAGGCAAGCCCGATGCCCTCACCCGCCTGGTCCTGCTCGCCGGCGCGTCGGAAAAGCTCGAATACCCGCTCCAGATCCGCCTTTCCAATACCGCGGCCATTGTCTTTGATGTCGACCTGGACACGCCCTTTGCCTGCCGGCACTACCCTCACCCGCAAATCGAGCGGCCGGGCCGGCGAACGATATTTTACTGCGTTGTCGAAGATATTGCCGAAAATCTGGTCGAGCGAGAAGCGGTCCGTCACAAGCGAAGGCACGCGCACGTCGATTTCGACCGTTCCATCGGAAGCGGCGATCTGATGCTGGACGCTCGCGGCCGCCGTTTCGAGCGACGCCTTGAGATCGATGCGCTCCGGAGCAAGCTTGCGCCGGCCGTCTCGCGAAATCTTCAGGATGGCATTGATCAGCGAGTCCATCTTGCGCGTGGAGGAGCGGATGAAATTCATTGCCTCCGGTAGGTCTTCTTGCACCGCAAGCCGCGCCTCCCTGATTTCCTCTTCGCTCGGCGCTCTGTCATCTGCAACAACATAAGCGGTTACCGCCTTCAGGCTGGTTTCCAATTCGCTCAGAAAGCCCATGATGTTGACGAGCGGCGCGCGGAGATCGTGCGTGACGATATAAGCGAAACGCTGGATTTCCTGGTTCGCCCGCATAAGATCTTCGGTGCGCTCGCTCACGCGCTCTTCCAACCCGACATTGAGCACTTCGAGCTCCCTCTGCGCCCGCGAAAGTTCTCGCACGTGCTGGACGATGATGAGGATGGCGCCACCGACGACGATGACAATTGCAATTGCGCCGCCAACCGTGACCCATTGCAGATTGGCTGCCCCATTCAATTGTTCCGTAACGACAACCCGCAGGCGATCGTCTGTCGAAGCGATGAGACCGGTGAGCGTCGAGCGTGCCACCGCCATGGCTGCATTGCCGGCATCGCCGCGGACGATGGCAAGTGCATCCGCCATCTGCCCTTGCGAGGCGAGCGTAATGGTCGATGAAAGCTCCTTGAGCTTGGCGTCGATCGCATTATCAAGAGAAGCCATGCTTCCGCTGTAGCGCAAGGCATCATTGGTGGCTTCCCGCAACCGCTGGCGCCGCTCCGAGAGACTTTCAATCGCTGCATTGTAGGGATCGAGGTATTTCCGGTCCAGCGTCAGCAGAAAGCCGCGCTGGCCGGTCTCGGCGTCCTGCAGCGTCGATAGCAGATCGGCGGCCGCGCTGCGCACCTGACGTATCTGCGCCACCTCATCGGAATAGACGCTGTTTTCACGAACAAGCCAGAGCGAGGTCCCGACAATCAACGTCAGGATCAACACACCGAGCGCAAGCATGATCAGCGCGGAGCGCACGAAAGGGGCATTTGAGGAGGGCATGAAGAGCGATCTTTGAGCTTCTGGTTCTAAAGTACCTGTGACCGAAAAACGCCCTGCGATCAAGCTGATGATCACAGGGCGCCTTCTGCCGGTGCGGCCATGAATGGACAGATCAGTGCTTGCTGCCCTTCGGGATTGCGGTGTTGGTGACCGAGACTGGATCGCTGGCGGGGAAAGTGCCTTCCAGCCCTTCGTCAAGCTGCTCTTCCATCGTTCCCTGATCACCCGCCGCACGGGCAGTCCGGAGCACGCTGGGGCGAGTGTCCTCGTCGCGGATCTCCGCCGTAGCAAAACGGCTCATCACTTCCCTCGCCTTTTCAACCGCGTTCAGCCGGTTCAATTGCTGCCCGCGGTCGTTCTTGATCTGCACGGAGACGACCTCGCCGCCGTCGCCCACGAACTCGACCGTGAAACCGCCCTTGCCGCCATAGGCGGGTATGACTTGAGTGCCGACAAGTTGCATGAGATTGTCCTCTCTCGTGGATGGTCCCGGTCAACGGCTTGGAAGCAACATTGGTTCCGTTCAGGGCGGCCGGATGTAGTCGACTTTCAGCTCCAGCCGCAGCCGCACGATCGGAGAGCGGTCGCCGTTCTGCACTTCGATGCCCAGCGATCCGCCCGGCCATTGCGGCAAGCCGTCGAGCGCCATTTCCGCCAGCACATGCTTTGCCTCCTCCACGGCGGCGAATAGGTCGGGAAATTCGAATGGCAGGTCTCCGGGAACCGTGCCGTCATTGTCTATAGTCTTGAAATAGAAGAGAGACATCCGCTTGCATCCGTTGCGAAAGCATAAAGCGGCAAGCGGTCAAAGGTTTCAACAAGCAGTAAATTTGGCACCCGGCTTCGTATCTAGAAAGCCGTTTCCCGGCACGAAATATAGCCTCATTGTCCGCGGATTCGCCGTCGTTTGCTGGCAGAGCCCCGACAATTCGCCTTCAGGTTTCAATAAACATTTCAGAATTTGATGATATTTCCGGCCCCGGGTGGAGATGGAGAAACGGATGCTGGAGTTCTTCAGGAGCAGGGCGGGAAGGCAATGCCTGACGATCATGGCGCTTGGTGCGGCGCTGTGGATTTCGGGTGCCCTGCTTGATGTCGATAGCTGGCTCGTCACCTTCATGAGCCGTTTCGAAAATTACGGCGCAGACAAGTTTGTGCTCGCTCTCGGCATCGCCGGCGGAATGAGCTTCATCTATTCCGTGTTGCGCATCGCCGACCTTCGCAAGGAGATGCAGCTTCGCGATGCCGCCCAGGCGCGCGCCGACTGGACGGCCACCCATGATCATCTGACGAAGCTTCCGAACCGTTACGCCTTCGAGCGCAAGATTTTGCCGAAGCTCTCAGACACACAGGGCAATATTCCCGAAGAATCCAGTAGCAATGTCACGATCTTCTCCGTCGACCTCGACGGCTTCAAGAAGGTCAACGATCTTGTCGGCCATAAGGGCGGCGACGTCTTGCTGGTGGAAGTGTCCAAGCGCATTTGTGCACTTGGCAATGCCGATTGCGTCTATCGTTTCGGCGGCGATGAATTCATCATCATTGCCCTCGGCCTTACGGCAGCCCGCGAGGAATGGTTCGCCAAAGTGCTCATCCAGGCGGTTACCCGCCCGATCCTGATCGACGGCTTTGCTGTCGAGGTCGGTGCCAGCGTCGGCTACGATCGCTGGAACGAGGGCGCCGAACCCTTGGAGGATGCTGCCCATCGCGCCGATCTTGCCATGTACGAGGCGAAATCGCGCGGCCCTAACCACAGCCTGATCTTTGAACCATCCATGCAGGACAGGGTGACGGAACGCGCATCGCTGGAAACAAAACTGCGCGGAGCCATTCAAAGCAAGGCCATCAAGATCCATTACCAGCCGCTGATCGACCTTAGAAGCGGCAGGCTCTGCGGGTTCGAGGCGCTTGCCCGGTGGACCGATGAAGACGGCATGAACATCCCGCCGCCTGTCTTCATTGGCATTGCCGAAGAAACCGGCATGATCACCGAACTGTTCGAAAACCTCCTGACCCAGGCATGCCACGATGCGCTGGACTGGCCGGACCACGTCAGGCTGTCCTTCAATGTTTCGCCGGTGCAGATGGAAGACAAGCTGCTTACCTCGCGCATTCTCAAGGTGCTGACAGCAAGTCGTCTGCCGGCGAAACGGCTCGAGGTGGAAATTACCGAAAACGCGCTGATCCAGGATCCGGCGATCGCTGCCCATATTCTCGATGAATTGCACGAGGCAGGTGTACAGATCGCACTCGACGACTTCGGCACGGGCTATTCGAGCCTCGCGCAGCTCGCCCGCTACCGCTTCGACAAAATCAAGATCGACAAGAGCTTCATCGCAACCTGCCGCGAGGACGAAAAGCAGGACAAGATCGTCCGTGCCATGCTCGCACTCGGCAGGAGCCTCAACATCAAGACAACGGCGGAAGGCATCGAGGAGCACGTCCAGCTCGCGTATCTGCTGCAGCTCGGCTGCGATATCGGCCAGGGCTATCTCTTCGGCAAGGCGATGCCCGCCGCAGAGGCGGGCATCTTTATCGAAAGTCAAAATACTGGTCTGGCCTCTACGGCTTGACCAGGCTCAGACCTAGAAGACCTGACGCAGGATCACGAACAGCAGGAAGGCGATCGCGATCGAGGCCGGCAGCGTCAGCACCCAGGCCATGATCATATTGCGCACGGTCGACCATTGCAGGCCCGACCCATTCGCAGCCATCGTGCCGGCAACGCCCGACGACAGCACATGCGTGGTCGAAACCGGCAGGCCGAGATGGTCCGCCGAGGCGATCGTCACCATGGCGACGACTTCCGCAGCAGCACCCTGTCCGTAGGTTAGATGCGTCTTGCCGATCTTTTCGCCAACGGTGACGACGATGCGCTTCCAGCCGACCATCGTGCCAAGGCCGAGAGCCAGCGCCACCGCGACCTTCACCCACAGCGGAATGAACTTCGTCGCATTGTCGACCGAGGCATGATAGGCGGTGACCGCCTTCAGATCGGTCGCGTCCATCGGCAACAGCTTCTGCTTGTCGATGAGCTTCAGCGCCTCACCGATCAGATAGATGTCGTTGCGGATGTTGCCGACAAGATTTGTCGGAACGGCTTCCAGCGTCGGGAAGGCAGCCACTTCAGCGCTTGTATGATGGATATATTCCTGCAGCGCCGGCGTGGTCGCATCCGTCCAGACCTTGTTCTTGACGGCATTGCTGATCTCGGCTTTGTAATCGCCAACAGTCACACCCGGCTTCACATACTTGCCCAGTGCCGTTTCCACCTGTGCCGAAGCCGACTTGTAGGCTTCGAGATAGTTGACGTCAGGCGTACGGTTCAGCGCGAAGGCGGTCGGCACGAGACCGATGAGGATGAGCATGATGAGGCCCATGCCCTTCTGGCCGTCATTCGAGCCGTGGGCGAAGCTGACGCCCGTGCAGGTGAAGATCAGGATGGCGCGAATCCACAACGGCGGCGGCTGGTTGCCCTTCGGCTCCTGATAGAGTTCGGGCTTGCGAATGAGGAATTTCAGGACCAGCAGCAGAATGGCGGAGAGACCGAAGCCGATGAGCGGCGAGATCAGCAGCGACAGACCGATATTCGTCGCCTGCGACCAGTCCACACCACTGGTAGCGGACCCTGCCGGCGCCAGGAACTGGTTGGCGAGGCCGACGCCGATGATCGAGCCGACCAGCGTGTGAGAACTCGATGACGGCAGGCCTAGATACCAGGTGCCGAGGTTCCAGATGATCGCCGCGATCAACAATGCAAAGACCATCGCAAGACCGGATCCGGAGCCGACCTGCAGGATAAGCTCGACCGGCAGCAGCGCCAGAATGCCGAAAGCGACGGCGCCGGTAGACGTCAGAACGCCGAGGAAATTGAAGAAACCCGACCAGATGACGGCAAATTCCGCTGGCATGGAGCGCGTGTAGATGACGGTTGCCACCGCATTCGCAGTATCGTGAAAACCGTTGACGAACTCGAAGCCGAGCGCGATCAACAGCGCAAGACCGAGAAGTAACCAGGGAACGGCAACTGCGGCAGTCAGATCACGGGCGAGGGCATAGGCGACATATCCGAGACCGCAAACAACAACGAGCCCGAACACCGGCAGAAACCATTTGCCGGAGGAGTTCGAGTGATGCAGCGGATGGGAAGCGTCGCTATGGCTGGGGGCAATATCGGCCATGGCATAGTTCCTTGTTCCATTTGCAAATTTGCCATTTGTTAATAAATCCGTAGCGTGAAACTCTCATGACGCGGCGATCCGCGCTTGGTCTCGGTCTGGCCCGAAATTGACAACCGAAAATCGCCCGCTCGGACGGCAAAAGACTTCCCACTCGGCGCAATGACGCTAAGTTCGCTCAACGTCACGCTTGCCGGGGAGCATCAAGCAACATGCCGTCAACCGATCTTCTCCTGACATTCAATGCCGGCTCCTCGACGGTGAAGATCGGCATTTTCGCCATCGAGGATGCGAAGGTGCGGCGGATCGGCAAGGGCGTAATCGATTTTCGCGCCGCGCCGCTGGCCTTCAGCCTGACGGAAGGCCCGAAGACTTTCGACATGCCCCTGAAAGCCGCGCTGACCGACGATCTGCATTCCGTCATCGACGAGACGTTCGAGCTGTTGGCGGACCACTTCGATATCGCCGCCGTCCGTGCGGCAGGCCACCGCGTCGTCCATGGCGGCGACCGTTTTACCGAAGCGATATCGCTCGACGATGCCGCAATCGACGCGATCGACGCACTGATCCCGCTCGCTCCCCTTCACCAGCCGCAGGCGCTACGCTTCATTCGCGCGCTCAGGCACTTGAGGCCGCATCTTGCCCAGACGGCCTCCTTCGATACCGCTTTTCATGCCACTCAGGCCGATCTCGTCCGTCGCTTCGCCATCCCTCGTGCACTTCATGAGGAAGGTATCAAGCGCTACGGTTTTCACGGTCTCTCCTACAAGTTCATTGCCGGTGAAGTGAGCCGCAGGTTGTCGACGAAGCCGAAGATCGTCGCCGCCCATCTCGGCAGCGGTGCAAGCCTCTGCGCATTGGAAAAAGGTGCCAGCCGCGACTGCAGCATGGGCTTTTCGACGCTCGACGGCATTCCGATGGCGACACGGCCCGGCTGGCTCGACCCCGGCGTGATCCTGCATCTCCTGCAGCAGAAGAAGCTGTCTGCCGATCAGGTGGAGGATATGCTCTATCATCGCGCCGGTCTGCTCGGCGTCTCCGGCATCAATGCCGATACGCGCGATCTTCTCGAGGACGGCCGTCCAGAGGCCCGCGAGGCGCTCGACCTTTTCACGTTGCGCATCGCCGGCGAAATCGGCCGCATGTCTGTGACACTCGGCGGGCTCGACGCCATCGTCTTTACCGCCGGCATCGGCGAGCACCAGCCCCAGATTCGCGCCGCCGTCCTCCAGCGTCTCGCCTGGCTCGGCGCTACGGTTGATGACAAGGCAAACGCTGCCAACGGCTTCACAATCACGACACCCGCAAGCCGCATAACGGCGCATGTCATTGCCACGGACGAGGAACAGATCATCGCACAGGAGGCGCTCGCATTAGTTCGCTCCGGCTGATCCAGATCAAAGGCAGGCGGGCGCTAGCAGCTAGAATTGACGTTGAACAAGTTTAAATGGGAGAATCCATGGAAAAGCATGTCTCGACCCCAGCCGTTCTGTCCGACGCCGAACTCGCTCTCATCGACCGCTACTGGCGCGCAGCCAATTATCTCTCGGTCGGGCAGATCTATCTCCTCTCCAATCCTCTCCTGCGCCAGCCCCTGGAACCAGAGCATATCAAGCCCCGCCTGCTCGGCCACTGGGGTACGACACCAGGTCTCAATTTCATCTATGCACATCTGAACCGCGTCATCCGCGCCCGCGATCTCGACATCATCTATATGTGCGGCCCCGGTCACGGCGGACCGGGCATGGTCGCCAATACCTATCTCGAAGGCATCTACAGCGAGATCTATCCCCATATCGCCGAGACCGAGGACGGCATGCGCAAGCTCTTCCGTCAGTTCTCCTTCCCCGGCGGCATCCCGAGCCACGCAGCACCGGAAACGCCGGGCTCCATTCATGAGGGCGGCGAACTCGGTTATGCACTCGTTCACGCGTATGGCGCCGCCTTCGATAATCCCGATCTGGTCGTCGCCTGCGTTATCGGTGACGGTGAGGCCGAAACCGGCCCGCTTGCAGCAAGCTGGCACTCCAACAAATTCCTGAATCCTGCCCGCGACGGCGCTGTTCTGCCGATCCTGCACCTGAACGGCTACAAGATTGCCAACCCGACCATCCTCGGCCGTGCGAGTGACGATGACCTGGCACATTTGTTCGAGGGCTATGGCTATGAGCCCTTCTTCGTCGAAGGCCATGAGCCTGCAAAGATGCATCAGCAGATGGCGGCAACCTTCGAGAAAGTCTTCGATCGTATCCGCGCCATTCAGAAACAAGCCCGTGACGGTAAGGCGCCACAGGCCTGCCCGCGCTGGCCAATGATCGTACTGCGCAGCCCCAAGGGCTGGACCGGACCGAAAGAGGTGGACGGTAAGAAAGTCGAAGGTTTCTGGCGCGCCCATCAGGTGCCGGTCTCCAATTGCCGCGACGACGACGGGCACCGGAAAATCCTCGAAGACTGGATGCGCAGCTATCATCCGGAAGACCTCTTCGATACTTCCGGTAGACTGAAGCCGGAATTGCGGGCACTCGCCCCGTCAGGCCAGCGTCGCATGGGCGCCAACCCGCACGCCAATGGCGGTATTCTGCGCAAGGAGCTGAATGCTCCCGATATCCGCGCCTATGAAGTAAAAGTGGAAAAGCGCGGTGATAGCATGGTGCAATCCACCGAAATCCTCGGACACTACCTGCGTGACACGCTGAAACTCAACGAAGCCAATGCGAATTTCCGCATCTTCGGCCCTGACGAAACGGAATCGAACCGCCTCGGCAGCGTCTTCGAAGTCACCGATCGTGTATGGATGGAAGAAATCGAACCTTATGACGTCAGCCTCTCCAGGGACGGCCGTGTCATGGAAGTGCTGAGCGAGCATCTTTGCCAGGGATGGCTGGAGGGCTACCTGCTGACCGGCCGGCACGGCCTGTTCTCCTGCTACGAGGCCTTCATCCACATCATAGATTCCATGTTCAACCAGCACGCCAAATGGCTGAAGGTCACCCGCGAACTGGAGTGGAGAAAGCCGATTTCCTCGCTGAACTATCTGCTGACCTCCCATGTCTGGAGGCAGGATCACAACGGCTTTTCGCATCAGGACCCCGGCTTCGTCGACCTCGTCGCCAACAAGAAGGCCGACATCGTCCGTATCTACCTGCCGCCGGATGCCAACACCCTGCTCTGGGTCGGCGACCATTGCCTGAAAACCTATGACCGCATCAACGTCATCGTCGCTGGCAAGCAGCCGGAGCCACAATGGCTGACGATGGACGAGGCGGTAAAACACTGCGAGACCGGCATCGGCATCTGGGATTGGGCAAGTCATGAAGACGATACGGTGGCGCCCGACGTCATCATGGCCTGCGCCGGCGACGTCCCGACCATGGAGACGCTCGCCGCCGTCGATCTGCTGCACCAGCATATTCCGGAGCTTAAGATCCGCACCGTCAACGTCGTAGACCTGCTCGCTCTGCAATCAAAGGATCAGCATCCACACGGCCTGACGGACGAAGCCTTCGACGCGATCTTTACGTCGGACAGGCCGGTGATCTTCGCCTATCACGGTTATCCCTATCTCATCCATCGGCTGACCTATAAGCGCACCAACCATCGCAATATCCATGTGCGCGGTTTCATCGAGGAAGGCACGACCACCACGCCGTTCGACATGACGGTGCTCAACGAACTTGACCGCTTCCACCTTGCCATCGAGGCGATCGAACGTGTGCCGGGCCTGAAGGAGAAAGTGCCAGAAGCGCTGGAGAGCCTGCGAGCCAAGCTCGTCGAGCACCATGCCTATGTCCGGGAATATGGTGAGGACATGCCCGACGTGCGCAACTGGAAATGGCCCGCAGCCTGAGACGAGGTCAGCGGATATGAAGAGGGCCGCGCGGAAACCGCGCAGCCCTTCCCCAGCCGTTGAGCAAGATCACAATTTACTGTCCGTTCTGCGTACCGCTCGGCGTCGTCACGCCCGTCGGACCACCGCCGCTGCCGTCAGGTGTCGGATCGCGGTCTGTGGCTTCCGGCGGCTTGATGGAGCCGGTTGCCGGATTATTGTCGAACGTGCCCTGGCCCGAGGGCTGTGCGTTGATCGGGTCCTGGGTCGTCGATGCGGTCGAAGCCGGTTCATTGGTCGAACCTGGCCAGATGGCAAAACTTGCCGCAGCAATCAGAATGACCAGAATGCCAGCGGCGAGCACGCCCCAGAGCGAGACGCTACGCCGCTCGTCGGCAAGCGTTTTTTCCTCTTCATAGGAGGCCTGCCCGAGTGGCATGCCGGTGTTCTCATCCACAATTCGGTTCTTTTCGTCTCCATATTGGGTCATCTCTTGATCCTCCAATCTGTAACGTAGAAACCAAATCGGCGGGAAGTTGTTCCATCGAGCCGGTTTTCTCGATCTGAGCGGCCCGCGATAGACATTTGTTTTCTTGACCCACCGGCACTTGCCCAACATCATCCATGACATCAAATCAGGAGTGATCCATGGCATTCGACGGCCGCCTTCTTTCCGGTGTCAGCACGCTTGCCGCGGTGGTCGAAAGCGGCAGCTTCGTCAAGGCGGCGGACGCGCTCGGCCTTTCGGCCTCCGGCGTCAGCCGTGCGATATCGAGGCTGGAGGCACGTGTCGGTGTGCGCCTGCTCGACCGCACCACCCGCTCGGTGAGACTGACGGATGAAGGCGCACGCTTCTACGAACAGGTCGCTCCGCATCTGGATGGCATCGAAGAAGCCGCCACACGTGCCTCCGGCGCCTTGTCGACCGTCCGCGGGCGCCTGCGTGTCGATGTCGATCCAATCTTTTCCCGCATGGTGCTGGCGCCACACCTGAAGCAGTTTATGACCCGCTATCCGGCGCTGGAACTCGAATTGATAACCCGCGACCTGATGAGCGATCTTGTCGCCGACGGTATCGATCTCGCCGTTCGCTTCGGCCAGCAGCCGAGTTCCTCGCGCATCGCCCGCAAGCTAATGGAAACCCGTGTATTGACGGTCGCAACCCCTGCCTATCTCGCTGAACACGGCACGCCGAAGACACCTGCCGAAATCGCCGGCCACCTCTGCATTCAATTTCGCGATCCGTTGACGGGCCGAACCTTCGGCTGGGAACTGCACAGGGGCAAAAAGATCGTGCCGCTCGACGCCCGTGGTCCGCTTCTGATGAGTGATGCCGGCACCATGCTTGATGCCTGCCTCGCGGGCGCCGGCATCGCCCAGGTTCTCGCCCTCAGCGTCAAGGATCTGCTTGCAGAGGGACGTCTTGTCGAACTCTATCCGGACTGGCCGGGCGAGACTTTCCCGCTTTATGCCATCCATCCATCCCGGCATCACGTACCGGCCAAGGTCAACGCTTTTATCGAATTCTGCCTCGAAGTTATCAGCCGTTAGATGCGCGACCTCGAAAGTTGGTGACAACCTTCTGCCCCATATTCCGCACCTGCCGCGACCTAAGCTATGAAATTCCCCGACCGGAAACACCGCCGAGGAAAGCCATGAAGGGTTTCGCCGCCAACCTCACTGCCTCCCGCCTGGAGGAAATGCTTGCCTTCTATATGGCCCCGGAGGCTGGCAGCCGCGAAGAAGCCGACGAGCGCCGCGAAAACAGCGGATCATCCGCAAAGAAGGCCGATTACATTGCCGAGCGCTCAGCACCCCTTCCCGCGCTGACGGAAAACTGAGTCTCTACTTTACGACCAGAACCGGCATACCGGCCTCGGACAGCACCTCGGACGTCTGGCTGCCAAGCATGAGCCGCGAAATCCCCCGACGGCCATGCGAAGAAATCACGATCAGGCCGCAGCCCTGCTCTGCCGCCGTTTCCAGGATTGCAGCGGCCGGCGACAGGTGCACCTTGCTGACAAAGTCGGCGATGACACCGGCATTCCTGGCCTTTTCGCCGATGACCTTTTCCAGGTCCTCGATTTCTTTCCGGCGTCCCTCGTTATAGCTGTCCATTGCTTCCGCTTGCACGATCCCCTGCAGCGCAAAACCGGTCAGCGGCACGATGACGCTGATGACGGTCACGGGAAGGTTGAGCGCCTTGGCAAGCGCAAGACCATGATCGACACCCCGGGCGGAAAGTTCCGAACCGTCGGTGGGCAGCAATATGCGATTGTACATGGGAGATCCGTTCTGATGGCTGAATTCAAATAAGGCAGGAATTCAACCACAATCGTAATCCCGCGCCTTGACGCAGGTCAACGCCGGACTGAGACGACGGATTTCGAAAGCACCTCACTCAATTCCAGAGGAAGTCCTCGCTTTCAATACGGGAAGCAAGCTTGAGCGTGCCGTCTGGCTGAACGACATAACGCTCGAATTGCCGAAGGCCGAAGTCGCCGAGGAAAGTATGTTTGATCACAGTGCCCGGCTTGTAAGGCGAGTGAATAACCTTGCCGCCATAGGTTAGACTACCGGGAATAGGCTGATCCTCCGTCGTCGTACTACAACCGGCGGCGAGGAGAAGCATTGCGACACAAGCGTATTTCATGGTGGATCCCCGGGCAACGATATGCCGTGAGGCACCATTATACCGGTTACGCAACCCGTGCGCATCGACTGTTTTTTGTCGTTGATAAAGATGGTAGCGGGGGGCGGAATTGAACCGCCGACCTCAGGGTTATGAATCCTGCGCTCTCACCAACTGAGCTACCCAGCCATTATTCAAACGAGCCTTTCGCGAAGCGCTCAGCCCGTCGGATGAGCGGCTTATTAAGAGCGTAGCAGCTTTGTGTCAAGCATATGATGGAGAAAAAGGCCGTGCCGCCGCATCGCCTTTCCCCGGGAATTTTACGCGGCCGCCGGCTGGCTCAAAAGCGCCTTCAGCGAGGCCTCTGCATCGGGCTCGCGCTCGGAACGTTCGATGAAGCCGCCGCCGAAGACGCGGGCGTCGTCGCCGGTGGCCGAATAGAGCGCACAGGCCTGGCCCGGCGCAATACCCGCTTCGCCGACCGTCAGGTCGACATAGGTGCCGCTCGCATCCATGTGCAGCACAGCCGGCGCCGGTGCGCGGGTCGAGCGAACCTTGGCATAGCAGGCAAAGCCTTCGCCTGACGTTGCGACCTGAAGCGTCTCGTCGCCCAGCCAGTTGACATCGCGCAGATAGACGCGGTGCGTTTCCAGCGCTTCCTTCGGGCCGACAATGACGCGGCGCGAGCGGGCGTCGAGATAGACGACATAGAGCGGCTCGCCGGTAGCAATGCCGATGCCGCGCCGCTGGCCGATCGTGTAATGCAGGATGCCCTCGTGCTGGCCGAGGATGCGGCCGTCGAGATGGACGATATCGCCGGCCAAAGCCGAATTCGGCTTCAGCTTGGTGATGATGTCAGAATATTTGCCCTGCGGCACAAAACAGATGTCCTGGCTGTCAGCCTTCTTGGCGACGACGAGGCCCATATCTTCGGCCAGCCGACGGGTCTCCGCCTTCGGAAGCCCACCAAGGGGAAAACGCAGATAGTCGATCTGTTCCTGTGTCGTCGCGAAGAGGAAATAGCTCTGGTCGCGATCGGCATCGGCCGGTCGGTAGAGTGCGCGGCGGCCGGGATTGCAGGACGACGGATTTGGACGCGAGCGGATATAATGGCCGGTCGCCAGCGCGTCGGCGCCGAGCTCCTTGGCAGTCGCCAGGAGGTCGGCGAACTTGACGGTCTGGTTGCAGGCAACGCAGGGGATCGGCGTCTCGCCGGCGACATAGCTTTCCGCAAAGGGATTGATGACGGTTTCGCGGAACCGCTTCTCATAGTCGAGCACATAATGCGGAATACCGAGCGTTTCGCAGACACGGCGAGCATCGTCGATATCCTGGCCCGCGCAACAGGAGCCGGCGCGGTGGACCGCAGCGCCATGGTCGTATAGCTGCAGCGTAATACCCAGAACATCATATCCCTGGCGTTTGAGAAGCCCGGCCACGACGGAACTGTCAACGCCGCCAGACATGGCGACGACGACACGGGTGTCTTCCGGCTTCTTGTCAAAATCCAGTGTGTTCACGGGTGCTGCCAAATTCTGTGCTGTTTCGATCCGCCTTTCTCACGTCGGAATGTGGCGGATTTCCTGTGTTTCCGGCGGGGTCGGCCGCCAGCCTGCATGGGCGACGGATATAGAAACTATTGGGCTCCGACGCAAGACCCGGCTTTTCCGGCGCTTCCGAGGGCGTCATGCGCGGGTCATGCATTGCAGCTATTCGCAATCAACCTTTGATAGACCGCATTTCATCCCGTAGATGAAACGACCCACCTCTTTAAGATTCGGATAAATGACAGCCGCCTCCACCACGCTTCGTGGCGTCCTAGTCGCATTCGCGGCCTATGCCGTCTTTGCCTTCAGCGATGCATCCATCAAGGCCCTGCACGGTACAGTTCCTTCCTTCCAGGTCGCCTTCACAGGCGCGATCCTCAGCATTGCCGCGCTGCCTTTCATCAAGGGACCGAGCGATTCATGGCTGGACATTTTCAGGACGACGAACCGGCCGCTCTGGATGGTGCGCTTTGCCGCGGGCGCGATCGGCGCGATCGCCTCTATCATCACCTTCACCAAGCTGCCGATGGCCGAGGCCTTCTGCCTGCTCTTCCTGCTTCCCTCCTTCGTCACCATTCTCTCGGTCATCTTCCTGAAAGAGGATGTGCGCTGGCAGCGCTGGGCGGCCGTCATCGTCGGTTTTCTGGGTGTGCTCGTGGTTCTGAGGCCCGGTTTCCGCGAGCTGTCGATTGGCCATCTGGCGGCGACGATCGGCGCGATCAGTGCCGCCATCGCCATCGTTATCCTGCGCAAGCTCGGTCCGGCTGAAAAACGCCTCTCGCTGTTTGGCGCGTCACTGCTGGGCACCCTTGTCGTCAGCGGCTTGCTCATGCTTTCTGAGGTGGTGGCACCAAGCCCGCAGCAATGGTTGTTTCTCGCAAGCTACGGCCTGCTGGGAGCCGCCGGCAACGTCATGCTGATGACAGCAGCAAGGCTTGCTCCGGCAACCCTGGTGGCGACGCCGCAATATAGCCAGATGATCTGGGCGATTGCCTTCGGCTATCTTTTCTTCAATGACAGCGTCGATCTGCCGATGGCTTTCGGCATCGTGCTTATCATCTGCTCCGGTCTGCTGACACTGATCCGCGAACGCAAGCGCCGTGTGCCCCTGCCAGCCGCCGTCGCTTCGGGCGATGCACAGTCGCCGATCGCCACGACACCGGTAGAAGGTGATGCGGGAGCGCCGAAGCGGTAGATCTATTCCGCCGCTTCTCGCCGGTCTCGCGCCGTCGGCTCGTTCATGACAGCGCGCATGCGCGGCAAGGCCGCCGGATATTCGCGCTGGATGAAATCGATCAGCTTCTCGCGCACTTCGCAGCGCAGATCGAAGGTGCGGCCGGAATTCGATGCCGAGACGAGAATGCGGATTTCCATCACCGCCTCGCGGAAATCCGTCACAGCAATGTTGACGACACGGCGATCCCATAGCGGCGAGCCCTTCGCGATCTCCTCGACCTTCCTGCGGATCACTTCCAGCGGCACGCTGTAATCCAGATAGATCATGACGGTGCCGATCAGCGCCGAGCTTTCACGCGTCCAGTTCTGGAACGGGTTCTCGATGAAATAGCTGAGAGGCAGGATCAATCGTCGCCAGTCCCACAATTGCACGACGACGTAAGTGGAGGTGATCTCTTCCACCTTGCCCCATTCTCCTTCGACCAAAAGTGCGTCGTCGATGCGGATTGGCTGGGTGATGGCAAGCTGGATGCCGGCAAACAGGTTTTTCAGCACTGGCTGCAGCGCAAGGCCGATGACGATACCGGCCACGCCGGCAGACGCGAGCAGGCTGACGCCATATTGCCGAACGGCATCGAAGGTCATCATGCAGGCCGATATTGCCACCACGACGATGAGGAGATCGGCAATACGCTCCATGATGCGCGTCTGCGTCACATGCTTGCGCGCCAGAAGATTGTCCTCGGCATCGAGCTTGAAGCGTCGGAGGTAGACCGTCATCCAGATATGCTTGACGATCTTCGCCATCCAGGCGACGAGCACGATGAAGAAGATCAAGAGGGTATGGCGCACGGTCGCCGACTGCAGATCCGTCAGCGGCGCAATTGTCGCGCCGAAGGAAAGTGCTGCCACCAGCATGGCAAGCCGCACGACCCGTTCCAGGCGCGAGACGAGCGAGCGCCATAGTAGATCCTTGCCCTCGATCAGCCGTGTCAGCAGCCGGAAGAGGAGGCGATGCGCAAAGAGCGTGACCGATATGACCACTGCAAAGACGATGGCGCTTGCAAGCCAGTCCGGCAGCCAGATGCCTTCTGCGCGAATATCGTCCAGGAATTCCGTCATGCGCTCGCAGTTAGGGTGCAATGCAGCATGGGAAAGGGAACGCCATCAAAAAAGACGCAGCCGAAGCTGCGCCTTCAGGTAAGAGGTGGGTGCTATCGGCTCATGTGCCGATCAATTTGTTGCAGGCAAGTGCGATGCCCGGATTGGCGATGATGGCCGTCACGATCGCCAAACCGATCATCGAGAACGTGTAGCGTTTCATCTGCATCCTCCTTCTCCAGCCCCGTGGAGAGTATGCAATGCTGACCAGAATTCTCAAAATAACGAATGATTGAGGCAGTTGCATCAGCGCGCCGGCTATCAGCTCTCCAAGCTCGGATCGACGAAGAGAGAGCCATTATAGGCGCCGCGGCTTGTGCGGACGACAACGACAACCCAGACAGCAGCGAGGGCTACGACCAGAACCTCCCCGAACACGGTCAGCGCCGGCAATGGGAAGATACTGGAAAGCCGCAGCGTCGCGACGGCATAGACGCCGATCGGGAAAGTATAACCCCACCAGCCGAGGTTGAAGGGCAAGCCCCGCCGCAGGTGGTTGATGGTGATGGCGACCGCCAGGCCGAGCCACCACAGGCCATAGCCCCAAAGCAGGAGAGCACCAAGCAAAGCCGCACCCGAAATCGCCGGAGCTAGCTGACCAAGGCCGCTGGCGACAAGAGCCTGCCCGCCATTGGCAGAAAACAGTGCAAGACCAAGCGCTCCCGTGCCAACGGGGCCGAGGGCCAGAAAGCTCGTCGCTGCCATGCTGGCCGGCGGCAGTTTATGCAGAGCCATCCGCAGAAAGAGGATGACGAGAATGCCGAGCGCCAACGGCACCGAACAGGACCAGAGCATGAAGCTTACAAAAAGCACTGGAAGCTGCGCGTCTTCGGCAAGATGCGGCAACAATAATCCGCCGCTTGCAGCGGCGACCTCGGAGGCAACGATCGGCAACAGCCAGATGGCGCTCATATGCTCGATTGCATGCTGCTGCCGCGTGAACATGACCAACGGAATGGCAAGGCCCGCCAGAACCGCGAGCGCCGCATCGGCCCACCACAGATGCGCAGCGATGGTAACAGCAGCATCGCCGAACAGGGATGGCCCGAAGATCAGGAAGCCGTTGACGATGGTCGCAAACCCCATGGGAATACAACCAAAGAACATCGAGACGACGGGATGATCGAAGGCCCTGAGCGCAGCACCGGGATGCAGTAGCCACTTGCCGGCGTAAACAGAGGTCAGCACTGCAAACAAGGCGATATTTGCAAGCCAAAGCGCCTCGCCTGCCGTATGCAGCGCCGGCACGCCGGGAAACTGGGCGAGACAAACAGCAAGAATGCCGGTCCCCATCGTCGTTGCAAACCAGTTGGGCGTGAAGTGGCGCAGAATCCGCCCCCGGGTATGAATGGTCGGCACGGACTGAGAAAACTGAAGGACGGTCATGGCGAATTCCTTTCGTTGACCGCTTTCATATCGCCGCAAAATAATCGCTTCCAACGATTTATCTTTGTCATTCCATTCGATAAAATCGAATAATCGATGGAGGCAACATGACATTGGAACAGCTGAGAATATTCACCGAAGTGGCAGCGCGACAGCACATCACGAAAGCAGCTGCCCATCTGAATATGACCCAGTCGGCCGTCAGCGCGGCGATCACAGCCTTGGAGACAAGACATGGAGTGACACTTTTTGACCGCGTCGGCCGCTCGATCGTTTTGAACAGGACCGGCCAATTGTTTCTGAAGGAAGCGCAGGCCGTCCTCGCCAGCGCCAGAGCAGCGGAAGCAGCACTTATGGACCTCTCAGGGCTGATGCATGGCGAGCTGTCACTTATGGCGAGCCAGACGATCGGCGGTTATTGGCTCTCACCACGGCTTGCTGCATTCCGGCGAAACTATCCGGGTATCGAGCTGACAATACGCATCGGCAACACTGCCGAAGTGTCGGATGCCGTTGCACATGGCGAGGTGGAACTCGGCCTCATCGAGTGGCCAAACGAACGGCGGGGCATATCCGCAAGGCAAGTTGCACTGGATGAGATGATCGTCGTCGTTGCTCCAGATCACCCTTGGGCGGACGGCAGACCACGCAGCCCGATCGATTTTCCCCAAGCGCAGTGGGTCTTGCGCGAACGGGGCTCGGGCACCCGCCTTGCCTTCGAAAGCCTTTTGCAGAAGGCCGGTCTCGATATCGATGCGCTTGATGTGGCAATGGTCCTTCCGGAGAACGAACCACTTGTCGGTATTGTCGAAGCCGGCATCGGCGCGACGCTGATGTCGCGCAGCGTCGTTGCGATGAAGCTGGAAAACGGGGTGCTCACCGAGGTGAACATCCCGCCTTTGCCCCGCCCCTTCTTCCTGCTGCGGCACGAGGAGCGTTATCGCAGCAAGGCGGCAGATGCTTTTGACGCGATGATCTCAGGCTGATGCTTTCTTCAACTGACGGCCGTAAATCAGCGCCTCGACTTCACGCTGGGGCATGGGTCTGCCGAGAAGATATCCCTGCACTTCACCGAAACCTTCGTCCCTGAGCTTTTTCAGCTGTTCCTCGGTTTCGATACCCTCGGCAAGTGTAACCGCGTTGAAGCCGGAGCCGATACCGGCGACGGCCCGCACGATGGCAAGATTGCCGGGGTCGGTCTCTATCCCGGAAACAAAGCTGCGATCGAGCTTGATCTTGTCGAAGGGGAAGGCCCGCAAGTAGCTTAGTGAAGAATAGCCCGTGCCGAAATCGTCGATCGCGATGCGAACGCCGAGTTCCTTCAGCGCCCGAAGCAGCGGCAGGCTCTGTGCCACATCAGCCAGGAAGACGGATTCGGTGATCTCGATTTCCAGCCGCTCGGGGCGAAGTCCGGTCTCATCGAGCGCGCCGACAATGCTCGAGAACAGACTTGCGTGGCGAAACTGGCTAACGGAGAGATTGACCGCAATCTTCAGATGGTCCGGCCATGTGACAGCTACGCGGCACGCCTCGCGCAGGACCCAGTCTCCGATCGGAACGATAAGCCCCGTCTCTTCGGCAAGCGGAATGAATTCCATCGGCGCCACAATGCCACGCACCGGATGCCTCCAGCGGATCAGCGCCTCGAAGCCGCCGATGCCGTCATCCTCGAGCTGGACGATGGGCTGGTAGTAAAGCTCGAACTGTCCGTATTCCAGCGCGTCGCGCAATTCGCCAGTCAGATGATGCCGGCGCTCTGCTTCGAGCCGCATGGCAGGCTCATAGAAGCGGTAGGTTGAGCGCCCGCTTTCCTTGGCGGCATAAAGCGCGAGGTCGGCATGGCGCATCAGCACATCGGCTTCGCCGGCGTCGACTGGTGCCAACGCGATGCCGATGCTGCAGGTGACATGCTCCCGTGCGCCGTCGAGATCGAAGGCTTTCGCAAGCGACTTGAGCAGCAGATCGGCAAAACGCTCTGCCCGGCCGGCTTCGACAAGTTGCAGCACGACTGCGAATTCGTCACCGCCGAGACGCGCAACGAGGTCGCCTTCATCGGCCAGCGCCAGCAGACGCTCCGCCACCTGGCACAGCAGAGCATCGCCAGCGGCATGGCCCTTGCTGTCATTGATCGTCTTGAAATGGTCGACATCGATGTAGAGGAGCGCCACCGGCTTTTCGGTGGAAGCGGTAATGGTTTGCTTGCGGATATGCTTGGAGAAGGCGGCGCGGTTCGGCAGGCGCGTCAGCGAGTCATGCGTGGCAAGATGTGCAAGCTTAGCCTCCACCGCACGCTCTTCCGTCACATCGTGAGAAATGCCGAGCAGATAGCGCGGCTCCTTGCCCTCTGGCGCCGGGAGCGCACGCTTCACGGTGCGAAGGATTCGCTTGCCGCCATCGGCCCGCTCCATCGTCTCCTCGAAGCTGATCGTCGTACCGGCGGCGAACGCCTCGTGATCCTGCTTTCGAAAGACGACAGTCTGCTCAAGGGGGAAGAAATCCCGATCCACCCGTCCAACCACGTCTCCGGCACGAAAGCCCATGATATCGCCGCACGCCTCGTTCAGCAGGATGTAGCGGCCATCCTCTTCCATATCCTTCACGAAGACGCCGACCGGCAGGTTGTCGACGATGCTGTCCAGCAGCGAGCGTGCACTGGTTATCTGGCGCTGTGCGGCATTGACCTCGGTACGATCTTGCACGATCGCCAGGATTGCAGCCTTTCCTTCGAAACGTACTTCCCGGCCGTATGTCAGAACCTCGATCGCTTCGCCATTGGCCTTCAGATGTGTCCAGCGCTCGGCCTTCTCCATGTCGGTACGCTCATGGACGGCGCTAAGCATCCGCTCCCGTTCGGCAGCCGGGCGGATATCGAGCACGGTCATGCCTTCATAGTCCTCGGCGCTGTAGCCATAGAGCACGAGCGCCGCGTCATTGACGATCAGGAAGCGCAGCGTATCCGGATCGTAGACCCACATAGGAGAGGGATGCGTGGCAAACAGCGAACGGAAATCATCAACAAGAGCTTCGGGCTGCCCGGAATTCGTCTGAAACGATGCCATCGAGAAATTCACGCGAAATTAGAACCAATATCGGAAGTGGTGTAGCCGAGAAAACTAAATAAAATCACAATCATAAGAGGCCTAAACTTTAAGCGCACGCATGCAAAATAAGCGATGAAAGTTTTCCAGAGCCACCGTTTCGCGGCGCGGTTGAAAGTCCTAACAATTAGCTGCGCCAAACGCCCGAACGCATGCGTAACTGCCCGGCGGAACCAAATCATTTTCAGGGCGTTATTTCTGGTTGAAAATACAACCCATCTGGATGGAGGCGATGATGGGCACATCCGCAGTAACAGATCACGATAAAATCCGGGAATGGATCGAAGCCCGCGGCGGCCATCCCGCCCGGATGAAAAGTGGCTTGGTCGGTGTTGATTTCGGCAGGCTGGAAAGCACTGTCGAAAATATTTCCTGGGACGAGTTCTTCAGGGTTTTCGACGCGAGCAGAGATACCTTCCTGCATCACGACGCGAAGATCACCCGCCACTAACCGCAGGTCACCAACGACACGCGCTGGACCAAATAAAAAACCGGCACGGAGAACGGGCCGGTTTTTCATGTCTTTCCTTGGGAGGAAAACTCAGTCGACGTTGAAGGCCAACAGCTTTGCCTGGCGGATCGCCGAATTGGCGGTCAACTGGCCCAGCACGAGGTCGTCAACCGCGCCGTCGACATAGAGCAGAGCAATAGCGTCGCCGCCCTGCTTGTCGCGGCCGAGCTGGAAGTTGGCGATGTTGACGCCGGCAGCACCAAGCGTCGTGCCGATGAAGCCGATCATGCCGGGAACGTCGGTATTGGTGATGTAGATCATGTGGCTGCCGACATCGGCGTCGAGGTTGATGCCCTTGATCTGGATGAAGCGTGGCTTGCCGTCGGAGAAGACCGTGCCGGCGATCGAACGCGTCATGGATTCCGTCGTCACCGTCAGCTTGATATAGCCGTCGAAGACACCCGACTTGTCGCGCTTGACCTCGGAGAGGATGATGCCCTTTTCCTTGATCATGACTGGCGCCGAAACCATGTTGACGTCGGCCACTTGCGAGCGGATCAGACCGGCGAGGACCGCAGAGGTCAGCGCGCGGGTGTTCATGTTGGCCGTGACGCCGTCGTAAAGGATCTCGATTTCCTTGATCGGCTCTTCCGTAACCTGGCCGACAAAGGCGCCGAGAACATCAGCGAGCCTGATGAACGGCTTCAGGATCGGCGCCTCTTCGGCGGTGATCGACGGCATGTTGATGGCGTTCGAAACCGCACCCCTGACGAGGTAATCGGCCATCTGCTCGGCCACCTGCAGAGCGACGTTCTCCTGCGCTTCCGTGGTCGATGCGCCGAGATGCGGCGTGCAGACGACGTTCGGCAGGCCGAAGAGCGGGCTTTCCTTGGCGGGCTCGACTTCGAACACGTCGAAAGCAGCACCCGCAACATGGCCGGACTTGATCGCATCGGCAAGAGCCGCCTCATCGACGAGACCGCCGCGCGCGCAGTTGATGATCCGAACACCGGGCTTGGTCTTGGCGAGCGCTTCCTTGTTCAGGATGCCGCGCGTCTTGTCCGTCATCGGCACGTGCAGCGTGATGAAATCAGCCTGGGCGAGCAACTCGTCGAGCTCGACCTTGGTGACGCCCATTTCCTCGGCGCGCTCCTTGGAGAGGAACGGGTCATAGGCGATGACGTGCATCTTCAAGCCGATGGCACGAGCGCAGACGATGGAGCCGATATTGCCGGCACCGATGACGCCAAGCGTCTTGCCGGTGATCTCGACACCCATGAACTTCGACTTTTCCCATTTGCCGGCCTGCGTCGAGGTGTCGGCAGCCGGAAGTTGGCGCGCAACCGCAAACATCAGGGCGATTGCGTGTTCGGCAGTCGTGATCGAGTTGCCGAACGGGGTGTTCATGACGATGATACCGCGGCGCGATGCAGCCGGGATATCGACGTTGTCGACACCGATACCGGCGCGGCCAACGACCTTGAGGTTCTTGGCGGCTTCGATGATCTTCTCGGTCACCTTGGTGGCGGAACGGATGGCCAGGCCATCATAATTGCCGATGACTTCGAACAGCTTGTCTTTGTCCTTGCCGAGCTGCGGCTGGAAATCGACTTCGACGCCGCGATCACGAAAGATCTGGACGGCGGTTTCCGACAGTTCGTCGGATACGAGAACGCGAGGTGCCATTTGGGCCTCCTTCAAAGAGTTCAGCGATAAACTTGAATTGGGAATGCGGGGCTCCGCGATCAGGCGGAGCCGGATGCGATCACATCAGGCAACAGCCTGGGAAAGCGAAGCCTTCTGCGTCGCAAAAGCCCAGGAAAGCCAGGGCATCAGCTTCTGCATGTCGGCAGTCTCGATCGTGGCACCAGCCCAGATGCGCAGGCCGGATGGAGCATCGCGGTAAGCGCCGATGTCATAAGCGACGCCTTCCTTTTCGAGGAGGGCGACGAGGCCCTTGGCGAAATTCGCCTGACCATCGGCATCGAGAGCGGCAACGTCCTTGTCGACGATTTTCAGGCAGATCGAAGTGTTGGATTCGATTTCCGGCTTGACGGCCAGGTTTGCAATCCAGTCGTTGGCAGCGACGAAATCTGCGATCGTCTTCGCATTCGCATCGGCGCGGCCGATCAAGGCCTTGAGGCCACCGAGTTTCTTGGCCCAGAGAAGCGCATCGATATAATCCTCGACGCAAAGCATCGAGGGCGTGTTGATCGTTTCGCCCTGGAAAATACCCTCAATGAGCTTACCACCGGACGTCAGGCGGAAGATCTTCGGCAGCGGCCATGCCGGCTGGTAGGAGACCAGCCGTTCGACGGCACGCGGCGACAGGATGAGAATGCCGTGCGCACCCTCACCGCCCAGAACCTTCTGCCAGGAGAAGGTGACGACATCGAGCTTTGCAAAATCGAGGTTCTGCGCGAAGGCAGCCGAGGTCGCATCGCAGATCGTCAGACCCTTACGGCTAGCGGGAATGAAATCGGCGTTCGGAACGCGCACGCCAGAGGTCGTTCCGTTCCAGGTGAAGACCACGTCACGGTCGAAATCGACGGTGGAAAGGTCGGGAAGTTCGCCGTAACCGGCTTCGATCTTGCGAACGTCCTTCAGCTTGAGCTGCTTGACGACATCGGTGACCCAGCCAGCACCGAAGCTCTCCCAGGCGACCATGTCGACGCCACGCTCGCCGAGCAGCGACCAGAGCGCCATTTCAACGGCGCCGGTGTCAGAAGCCGGAACGATGCCGATGCGGTAATCCGCGGGCACTTCCAGAATTTCGCGGGTGAGATCGATCGCCTGCTTCAGCTTGACCTTGCCGACTTTCGCACGGTGCGAACGGCCAAGGGCCGCATCGGAAAGAGCTTCGAGCGTCCAACCAGGACGTTTCGCGCAGGGGCCAGAAGAAAAATGAGTATTTTGCGGACGCACGTCCGGCTTTGCGGTATTTGCCATATTGCTACCCTTCCAGATAGATGGCTCCTCGTTGGGGAGGAGTGTCCCGCCGCCGTGTTTATGGGCGAAGCCCGTCATAGTCAAGCGAGTGATGTCGTTTCTGGAGGCTATTTTGCCGCAGCAGCGATCACATTTCCGGTTATGCTGCGCCGCTCGCCGCGCGACCGGCTGCGTTGAAGACATTGCTGCCAATGCGGCGCGCCATCTCAATATGCACGGCACCAGTGCCTGCATCCGAGTCGAGAAGCAGTTCCGAAGTCATCACAGGAGCTCCGCAATAGTCGAAAATTCCATGATCGATCTGCGTCCTGATGGCGCTGAAATAGCCGTGCCGCTCATAGGTGCGCGCATCCGCACCGCCAATACCAACGAGATGGACGGAGAGATGTCCAAGCTTTTTCGCAACCTTGCCGGATATGTCGTCGTAGGCCCAGCCATTGGCAAAAACACGATCGATCCAGCCCTTCATCAAGGCAGGCATGGACCACCAATAGACAGGGTAGACCAACACAAGCGCATCGGCGCGATCGATCCTTGCCTGCTCGACGGCGACATCGGCAGGTGCCTCGGCTTTCCGGCGATGAGCCGCGATATCGGCTTCGTTGAATCTCGGATCGAAAGCCTCTTCCGTCAGGTCCGCAATTTCGAAGGAGTTACCGGCATCGAACATCGTTATGCCTTCGGCTATCCCTGCGGCAATGGCATGACTGAGAGAGTGGGAATCGGGATGGGCGAGAACGATCAGTGCATGCATCTCGAAAGCTCCTGATTGCGATTGCGGGCAAAGCGGATCGCTTATATACTTTTCGTAAGCTACCTTTAGTAAGTTACTTTTCGTAGGTTACAATGTCAAGCGCCGACAACGACCCCGACAACGCCCTTCCCCGCCCGCGTCGCCGGCTTTCGAGAGAGGACCGTCATCGCCAACTCCTGGATGTCTCGTGGCGATTGATCAGGGAAGAAGGCACAGAGGCGCTGACGCTGGGACGACTGGCCGAGCAAGCCGGCGTCGCCAAGCCTGTCGTCTACGATCATTTCGGCACCCGGCCGCGACTGCTTGCGGAACTCTACCGTGAATTCGATGATCGGCAGACGGCGCTGATGGATACTGCGTTGCGCGAAAGCGGGCTGGCGCTGAGCGACAAGGCCAAGGTCATGGCGGCTTCGTATATTGATTGCGTTCTCACGCAGGGGCGTGAAATTCCCGACCTCATTGCCGCTCTGGCAAGTTCACCGGAGCTGGAAAAGGTCAAGCACGAGTGCCAGGTGGTTTTCATGAACCAGTGCAGATCCGTACTTGCTCCTTTCGTCGGCGCAGGGACGATCGCCGCAGCCAGCCTTTGGGCAATGCTGGGCGCTGCCGAAACTCTCTCCTATGCTGCGGCAACCGGCGAGATCACTGCCAGACAGGCTGAAAGCGAACTTTTCGAAATCGTTCTGGCAATGGTGGCCAGAAACGTCAGCTGAAACGAAAAAGCCGCCCTTGCGGACGGCTTTCGATAATTCTTGAAATATTGGCCTTACTTGTAGACTGGCTGCTGCAGCGGAATTGCTGGCGGCTCATAGGCGACCGGCTGGGCGCAGCCGCCGAAGAGGTAACGGGCGCCGACGCGGGCTTCGTGGACGTTGACGCCACGGTCGCGGCCCGGGCCGCCGTTTTCGTTATAACCGAACATGTTGCCGCCATTGATATGCAGATAGCGGTAACCGACATCGGCCTTGACGTTGCAGGTCACGTCGATCGACGCACCGGCCATGAGGGCGTAGCTGAAGCGCCAGCCACCACGACCGCCATGATCGACTTCGTCATCGCAACCGCTGCCGTCATCGGCGCAGGCGACATTATGAAGATCCTTCCACTTGACGTAGGAACCACCGATACCGGCGCCGACATAGGGCGTGAAGTAGGCGTAAGTGCCGAGATCGACGTAAGCGTTGGCGAGCAGTGTATAGGCCGTCATCGACGATACATCTGTAGACGTACATGCAACCACGCAGGCACCGAAAGCAGCGCCGCCACCAACCGTCGAACCGCGGAAGTCCGACTTTGTGAGGTAGTCAAAGGTCAAATCAGTGCGCAGATAGTTGTTGATCTGATAACCGACACCACCACCGATCATCCAGGCATCGTCGAGGTCGGCGTCATCGAAATCCGCTTCCAGAGCATTGCTTCCCTGGAAGAACGTCGCACCACGAAGATCGGTAAAGGCATAACCGATATCACCGCGCAGATACCAGCCGGTCGATTCGGTCACCGCGACTTCCGGCGGCTGTTCCGGGACGGGTTCGACCGGAGCAAGATCGGCAGAATAGGCATTCGACGCGATCAACAGCGCGGCGAAGATACCGGACAAAGTTCGTTTCATGGATTCACTCCAGTCGGTTGCGTCGGCGCAGGCCGCCAAAACGGATATGCTTTTTATGGATAATGAATCGGAAACGTTAAAAGCTGCTTAACCATAAGAAGTAATGTGAATATTCGGCGCAGAACGCGTCTCGAAAAGTAAATGTCGGCCATCTGCCTGTTTCGACTTCCTGGATCGGAAGGATGCTGAACTAAAACCCCCGCGACCTTCATATTCACGAACGGCAGATGCGCAAAGACCAGGCCAAACGCATCACCCATGTTCTTCCGGCATTGAACCCACTAAGACAGATCGAAGATTTTTCCGCAGGATCAGCCAGCAAATGCAGAACAACAGGCAAGCCGCCGACATCATTCCCGACCTCTATGAACGACACGCCAAGCTCTGGGATAGCAGTCGCGGCAAAACTCTTTTTGAACGGAGCTGGCTTGATCGCTTCACAGCACTGATTCCGCAAGGCGGGTCGATCGTCGATATCGGATGCGGTTCCGGCGAACCCCTCGCGCGGCATTTCATCGAAAACGGCTATGCCGTGACCGGCATCGATTCGTCACCGAGCCTGATCGACATGTGCAAGGCGCGCTTTCCAAACGCCGATTGGCAGGTCGCGGACATGCGCCATCTTTCGCTTGGCAGAAATTTCGATGGGCTCATCGCCTGGGACAGCTTCTTCCACCTGACTTTCGAAGGCCAGCGGCGCATGTTCTCGCTGTTTCGCGCGCATTCGAAACCGGGGACGGCGCTGATGTTCACCAGCGGTCCCGCGCATGGCGAAGCGATGGGCGTCTTCGTCGGCGAGCCCCTTTATCACAGCAGCCTCAGCCCGGACGAATATCGGACGCTGCTTGCGGAACACGGCTTTGAGATTGTCGCCCATAAGGCTGAAGACCCGGCCTGCGGCAACCACACGGTCTGGCTGGCTCAACAGCAATAGAACCGCTGCAAACAGACCGGCGGCAACAAAAAAGCCGGCAACGAGGCCGGCTTCTAGCTTTTCCTGCGGCGTCGCTTTCAGGCGGCGTTGCGCACGCTCGAAATCGTGCCGATCAGATCGTTGACGATACGCTCGATCTGCGCGCGGTCGTCGCCTTCCGCCATGACGCGAATCAGCGGCTCGGTGCCGGAGGGGCGGATGACGAGGCGGCCGTTCTTGGAAAGCTCGGCCTCCGCATCCGCAATTGCCTTGACCACCTGCAGATCCTCCAGCGGCTTGCCGCCGGAAATGCGGACATTGCGCAAAAGCTGCGGCACCGGCTCGAACCGGCGGCAGACTTCGCTGACCGTCTTGCCGGTGCGCTTGACCGCGGCAAGGATCTGCAACGCAGCAACGAGACCGTCACCGGTCGTGCCATAGTCCGAAAGCACGATATGGCCGGACTGCTCCCCGCCGACATTGTAATTGTGCTGACGCATATGCTCGACGACATAGCGGTCGCCGACCTTCGTTCGGGCAAGGCCGAGACCCTTGTCCTCAAGGAATCGCTCGAGGCCGAGATTGGACATGACGGTCGCAACAATGCCGCTGCCGCGCAGCTGCTGGCTCTCGGCCCAGCTTTCGGCGATGACGGCCATCAACTGATCGCCATCGACGATCGATCCGTTCTCATCAACGATGATGACACGGTCCGCATCGCCGTCGAGCGCAATACCGATATCGGCACGCACTTCGTCAACCTTCTTCTGCAGGGCGACCGGGTTGGTAGAGCCGCAGTTCAGGTTGATGTTCGTGCCGTTCGGATCGTTGCCGATCGTCACCACGTCGGCGCCGAGCTCCCAGAGAACGGCAGGCGCGACCTTGTAGGCTGCGCCGTTGGCGCAGTCGACGGCAACGCGCAGACCCTGCAGGGTCACATCGCGCGGCAAGGTGCGTTTGACGTGCTCGAGATAGCGGTAGATATCGCCATCGACGCGCTTGGCTCGGCCGATTTCTTCGGCCTTGGCAAGCTGTCCCGATAGATCCTTGTCGAGCAAGTCCTCGATCTGCGCTTCGATATCATCGGAGAGCTTGTAACCATCAGGACCGAAAAGCTTGATACCGTTATCCTGAAACGGATTGTGCGAGGCCGAAATCATCACGCCGATATCGCAGCGCAACGAGCGCGTCAGCATGGCAACCGCTGGCGTCGGGATAGGACCGAGCAGGAAGACGTCCAATCCAGCCGCGGTGAAGCCGGCCACGAGGGCATTCTCCAGCATGTATCCCGAGAGGCGCGTGTCCTTGCCGATCACCACACGATGACGGTGGGCGCCATTGCGAAAAATCGTCCCTGCAGCAATGCCGACCCGCATTGCAAGGTCCGGTGTCATGGGGAAGATGTTGGCTTCGCCTCGAATGCCGTCCGTCCCAAAATAGCGTCTTTTCATATGCACTCCTGCGCTTTCCGCGCGCCGTAGAAGCTCATGCATTCCTCAAGCAAGAACCTGGATCCAAAGATTGGTGTTGGACCTGAAACCTTGATCCAAGTTCGTCTTTAGTCAGCGGAATGCCACAAAACCGCGTACCCGGCACGTAAATTACCAAGAAAACTGATTATATCCTGTTACTAATATTAAAAGGGCCGGATTCCCTGTGGAAATCCGGCCCTTTAGGAAAAATCCTGTTCAATGTCAGTGGGGCTGCGGTTCCAGCCCGCCCTCGGGTTCATCACCCTTGGATGCCGGGCGCACACCAGCCTTCGGAACAGCCGAACCGCGGCTCGGAGGCGAATCATCGCCAAGATCGCGCGCCGGCTTTTCGCCACGGATGAGCGCCTTGATCTCTTCGCCGGTCAGCGTCTCGTATTCGAGCAAGCCTTCGGCAAGAGCCACGAACTCGTCGTGCTTTTCCGTCAGAATGTCCCTGGCCTGACGATAGGCCTGGTCGATCAGACGGCGCACTTCGTTGTCGATCTTCTGCGCGGTCGCTTCAGAAACGTTCTTCGACTGCGAAACCGAATGCCCCAGGAAGACCTCCTGCTGGTTTTCGCCATAGGCAACCTGGCCGAGCTCGTCCGAGAAGCCCCACTGGGTCACCATCGCACGGGCAAGCTTGGTCGCCTGCTCGATGTCGGACGAAGCACCAGACGTGATGTTCTCCTTGCCGAACGTCAGTTCTTCGGCAACGCGACCGCCCATCATGATACACAGGCGCGAGATCATCCACTTGTAGCTCATCGAGTAGCGGTCGCCCTCGGGAAGCTGCATGACCATGCCGAGTGCACGGCCGCGCGGAATGATCGTTGCCTTGTGCAGCGGATCGGCGACGGCGACGTTCAACGCGGTAATCGCGTGACCGGCCTCGTGATAGGCGGTGAGCTTCTTTTCCGCCTCGGTCATGGCCGAAGAGCGGCGCTCGGCGCCCATCATGATCTTGTCCTTGGCGTCTTCGAATTCCTGCATGGTGACGACACGCTTGTTACGGCGCGCAGCCATCAGGGCAGCTTCGTTGACGAGGTTCATCAGGTCGGCACCGGAGAAACCGGGCGTACCGCGAGCCAAGACCTTGAGATCGACGTTCGGCGCCAGCGGAACATTGCGGGCATGAACCTTGAGGATACGCTCACGGCCGACGATGTCTGGGTTCGGAACGACGACCTGGCGGTCGAAACGGCCCGGACGCAAGAGTGCCGGATCGAGAACGTCGGGACGGTTGGTCGCAGCGATCAGGATGATGCCTTCATTGGCTTCGAAGCCGTCCATCTCGACGAGAAGCTGGTTCAGCGTCTGTTCGCGTTCATCGTTACCGCCGCCGAGACCGGCGCCACGATGGCGACCGACGGCATCGATTTCGTCGATGAAGATGATGCAGGGCGCATTCTTCTTGGCCTGCTCGAACATGTCGCGGACGCGGCTTGCACCGACACCGACAAACATTTCGACAAAGTCAGAACCGGAAATGGTGAAGAACGGAACATTGGCTTCGCCGGCGACAGAGCGGGCAAGCAAGGTCTTACCGGTACCCGGAGGGCCGACGAGCAGCACGCCGCGCGGGATCTTGCCGCCAAGACGCTGGAACTTCTGCGGGTCGCGCAGGAATTCGACGATTTCTTCCAGGTCCTGCTTGGCTTCGTCAACACCGGCGACGTCATCAAAGGTTACACGACCATGCGCTTCGGTCAGAAGCTTGGCCTTAGACTTGCCGAAGCCCATCGCGCCGCGCGAACCGCCCTGCATCTGCCGCATGAAGAACAGCCAGACGCCGAGGATCAGGAGCATCGGCAGCAACGTCCCCAAATAGCTCAGGAAGCCGGAGGAACCATCGGTTTCCGGGCGCGCAGTGACGGCGACATTCTTGGACTGCAGGCGATCCAGCAGACTATCGTCGATAACGGGCGAATAGGTCTGGAAGGTATTGTTGTTTTCGAGATACGTCCCGGTCAGCCTGTTACCGGTGACCACGACATCCTTCACGCGACCCGCATCGACCTCACGCAGGAACTGCGAATAAGGGACTTCACGCGAACCCGTCTGCGCCGGAGCCGTCTGGAACATACTGAAGAGGGCGATCAGCAGAAGCGCTATGATCGCCCACAAGGCGAAATTACGTAAGTTAGGGTTCATTGAACTCCCCAGCACTGGAACGGTCGCCTCATGGCGGCCGTCATATTTGGTCTCTAACATAGGGTTGCGCCAAGCCATTGCCAAGGCGATCCACTCTGTCAGATCGTTTTTCCGTCAATACTTCTTAAAGGCGGCTCCGCATAGGGCGCCCTCGAGAAAACTGCCGAAAGCCTGTCGGCAAAGGTGAAGTCAAATCGTGTCAAAAAGCGGTCGAAGGGGGCAAAATGCGGCGTCACCTCGACCAACCTGCCAAATTCCGCCGATAGAGGCACGTTGTGGGCCGATAAGGTCGGCGCTGAAGCCGTGGCTCGCTTCCATGCAGCCTTGGGAAACCGTGTGGAACCGCCTTCGTCGATGTCGATGGCGTGAGCCGCATCGACATGAATGACGGTTGTCGACCCATTGCGCACAAAAAACCGCCCATCCCAGACCCCGGTCTCTCCTGGCTGAAGCCTGAGGGGCAGGATCCCCCGGCTCTCTCGCGCCAGATAAAGCCCGTCACGCCTGAGATCGAATACCACCCTGCCAACGGTCATTCGCCCCGGCTTGCCATTGGCGGTGAATGCAAGAAGCCGCTCCATCTGCACCCTCCCCGGCACGAATGGCCGGCCACCGAAAACTGTCGTCAGACGGCCGAGTGCATAGTCGAAAACGGCAGGATCTTGCCTCAATCCGTCGGGTATCACCTGTCCGAGCAAGCCGCCATGAAGCCGGAAATAGTTGTCAAGCCATTTAACTCCACTGGACGAATAAGCCAGCCGCCGTTGCGCAGCAGTGTCGACGTCCGTTTCTGCGACCATGTTCAGCGAAAGTTGTCGGCGCGTCTGCACGCGCTCATATTTCATATCCTCGTTGCTGGGATCGTCTATCCAGCGCACGCCGCGCGTGCTGAGGAAGCGACGGATATCGGCCCGGCTGGAGAAGAGAAGCGGCCGCAGGATCCAGAAGCGCCGGTCAAAGAGCACAGCATCCGCAATGCCGGTCGAAAGCTGCTCGGCTCGCTTGCCCTGCATCTCCAGCGTTTCGCGTTGATCGTCGGCTGTATGTCCGGTGACGATGAGATCCGCTCCAAGCGCTTCCGCCGCCTCGGCCAGCAGGCCGTAGCGCGCCTCGCGTGCGGCAGCCATGATGCCGGTCTTCGGTTTTTCGCCTTGCCAGACCACGGTGTCGTGCGGAATGCCAAGTGACCCACAGAGGGCTGCGACGTCGCGCGCCTCATCTGCAGATCCGCTGCGCAACGCATGATCGACGGTGGCGGCACAAAGGGAAATTCGAGGATTGGGTGTGGCCTTCAGCACCTCGGAGAGCAGAAGAAGCAGGCCAGTAGAATCGCTGCCCCCTGAGATCGCGACAAGAATGCGCGCGGGCGTCTTCAGCGAAGTGAGGAAACGGCCAATTGCCGCTTCGGGAGACATCAGGTCCTCCGGAAACAAGCCGGAAGACCTTAGCAGGCGAGACGCTTCTGTTCGCTCGCGACCTTGTTTATGACGGCGCGGGACGCCTTCGGGTACCGCTTGCTGACTTCGCGGAGCGTCGCACAGGCAGTATCGGTATTGTCGAGTGCGGCAAGCGACATGCCGAGCTTCAGCAGCATCTCAGGCGCCTTTTCGGATGTGCCATATTTCTGATGGGCGTTCAGGAAGGTCTTCGCAGATTCGTTGAACTTGCCCTGCGAATAAAGCGCCTCGCCGAGCCAGAAATTGGCATCCGCAGCCCGCGAGCTGTTCGGATAACGGGAAATATACTGGGTGAATTCCTGCTCAGCCGTGCCATAGTCGCCGGAAAGCACATGGCCATAGGCAGCCCTGTACTGATCACCCTCGCTGCCGAGCGAAGCAGTCTGCTGCGGCGCCCCGGCATCCGGCAGCGGCGCGGAACCGACAGTCGCATTCTTGTTCATGGTATTGCCCATAGGATTGCCGTTCTGGTCGAAATCCATGGAGCCGAGCTCACGCGGCGGCTGGCCGAGGCCTTCATTGGCGGGCACGTCGGTGGAGGGAGCCGTTTCGGCTCCCTGTGGGGCTTGAATGACCTTGGCGATATCGTCGCCACCGCCTGATGCCGGAGGAGCAACGTCTGCTTCACTCTTCTTCACCGGCGTCTTGGCCGCACCGCCACCACTTGCACCGCCGCCCGTCTTTTCAAGCTGCTGGAAGCGGAATTCATTGTCTTCCTGCTGCTTGCGGATCGTCTCCTGCATCTGGAGGAGCTGAAAGCTCATTTCCTCGATACGGCCGTTCAGCTGCCGCATCTGATCTTCCATCTGCTGGATGCGGACTTCCGCTCCGCTGCTCTGCACGTTGACGACCGGCGCTGCCGGCTGGCTCTGTTCTGCGGATTGGCCGCCGATGTGCAAGCCGAAGAACGAAGCGGAATACGCCGCTCGCTCGCTCCCGGTCACGGCCGCAAGGCACAGCATGCCTGCGACGACTAGTTTCTTCATTTGTATCGTCCTGTCCCAGTGATTCTTCGCGCCCCGATGGCACGAACAGGAGATTTTTCCAATTGCTTTCAAAAAGCAACGGAGTCTGGCCAAAGTGTGGTCAAAAAGAAAAGGCGGCCCGCAAGAGGCCGCCTCGTCAAATTCCGGCTTTGGCCGTGAATTACATGCCTGCGCCACCGAGAACGGTGACCGCACGGCGGTTCTGCGACCAGCAGGAAATATCATCGCAGACAGCAACCGGACGTTCCTTGCCGTAGGAGATCGTCTTCAGGCGCTGGGCCGGAACGCCGCGCGAGGCGAGATAATCTTTGGTGGCTGCAGCGCGGCGCGCGCCGAGAGCAAGGTTATATTCGCGCGTACCACGTTCGTCTGCATGACCTTCGACCGTGATCTGATAGTTCGGATAACGACCGAGCCACTGTGCCTGACGGTCGAGCGTCTGGGCAGCATCGGCGCGGATCGACGTGGAGTCGGTGTCGAAAAAGATGCGGTCGCCGACATTGACCGTGAAGTCCTGAGCGGAGCCCGGCGTTGCGGCGCCGGCACCGAGGCCGAGTTCACCGGCGCTGTTCGGCACGCCATTCTTCTTGTTGGCGCAGCTCGCGAGAGCGAGCCCGGCAACAAGCGCGATCATGACGGGGTTGCGGGCGAAATTCTGCATGCGGCTCATTGCCGGGGTGTGAATTCGGCTCATGGCCGGGTCTCCTTGCGACTTCAATCAGGGTTTCCGGACAGTAACCGCACTCGGTTAACCGGCCATCAAAGATTATGGTTAACGATTCGTTGATTTGTCCCTGCATCGCCCATTTTCAGGACTTTGCGGCGACATGAAGGCGAATTTCCGCTCGTCCACTACTCAAGAAGCGGCGACCAGGCCGGGTCCGAACCATAGGCCGGCGTCTTGATCGCCTGCTCATTGTAGCCCGTCAGGTCGATCGAATAGAGCTGCGGGCCACCCGCACCTGCTGCCTGACGGAAGAACATTATGACGCGACCATTCGGCGCCCAGGTCGGACCTTCATTGTGGAAACCCGTGGTCAGGATACGTTCACCCGAACCATCCGGCTTCATGACACCGATCGAGAATTTGCCGCCCGACTGCTTGGTGAAAGCGATCAGATCGCCGCGTGGCGACCAGACCGGCGTCGAGTACCTGCCGTCACCGAAGGAGATTCGGGTCTGGCCCGAACCATCGGCATTCATGACGTAGATCTGCGACTGTCCGCCGCGGTCACTTTCGAAGGCGATGCGATTGCCGTCGGGCGAATAGGAGGGCGAAGTGTCGATCGCGGCCGTCGATGTCAGGCGGGTCGTCGTACGCGAACGCAGATCCATCGTGTAGATGTTCGAGTTGCCTTCCTGCTGCAGGCTCATGATGACCTTCTGGCCATCGGGAGAGAAGCGCGGCGAGAAGGTCATGCCCGGGAAGTTGCCGACCACTTCGCGCTGCCCGGTTTCGAGCTGCAGCAGATAGACGCGCGGCTGCTGGTTTGCGAAGGACATGTAGGTCACTTCCTGCCGGCTTGGCGAGAAGCGCGGCGTCAGAACGAGGTCGCTGCCGTCAGTCAGCATGCGCACGTTGAAGCCATCCTGGTCCATGATGGCAAGCTGGCGCTTGCGCTGTTGCTTGGTGCCGGATTCCGAAACGAAAACGACACGGGTATCGAAATACCCCTCTTCACCGGTGATCTGCTTGTAGATCGCATCGGCGATGATGTGGGCGACACGACGCCAATTCTCCGGCTGCGTGTAGAACTGCTGGCCAGTCATCTGCTGACCGGCGAACGTGTCCCACAGACGGAACTCGGCGCGAAGACGGCCATCCGCCTCCTGGGTAACGCGACCGGTGACCAATGCCTGAGCATTGATGACCTTCCAGTCCTCGAAACGCGGCGAGGCGTCCGGATTGGAAATCTTCTCGATGAAGGCGGATTTGTTAATGGGCGCAAACAAACCGGAGCGCTGGAGATCGGCAGCGATGACTTGCGAGACTTGCGCACCCATATCGCCCTGAAGGAAATCCGTCACGGCAATCGGCAGCGGCTGGATGTTACCCTTGTTGATGTTGATCTCGACACGCGCAATCGCTGGAGTCGTGAAGGCGGCGACTCCAACTAGGCCGGCAACGACCATCAGGGCGCGAATGAGGGAACACTTGACCATATCAAACAAGCCTTTCAGCATCTTATTGGGTAAGAGCGCTGGTGTCGAAGTTGAAAGCAACTTCCTTCCAGACATCGTATTTATCTTTCGGAAGCATCGTAAAAGGAGCTGCGCGACGAACCGCGCGAAGGGCGGCATCAGTAAGATTTTTCTGCGCACGCTCACTGCCACCGGTGACCTGCACTTCAGGGTTGCCTACGATCTGCCCGTCTCTGGCTAGCTTTATGTGGATCATTAAACGCACGCTGCCGATGTCTTTCAGGCGGCTGTCGACAATGAATTGACGTTGGATCGCGCTTACCACCGCCTTAGTTTCAGCCACGCTGAGAACCAGCGAATTTGCGTTGCTGTTTCGGCGATTAGCCGTCTCGGCACTTGCATTGAAGGGAAATGCGAGGCCAAGGATCAACCCTGTCAGCACCGCGTATATCCCGAAAACCTTCGCGAAATGGAACAGGTTCTTCGACACTTAAATCCCCAAATCGCTGGCATCGAAGTTGAGAACCATCTCGTTCCAGCCGTTTTCTCCCTCATATTTGTCCGCCGGCAAATTTTTGAGAGGGGATGATTTCATGACAGCGCGGTAGACGCTGCTCTTGAGCGCTTGACGTGTTGAGTCTGGCCCGCCCGTCGCAATGACCTCTGGATCGCCAACAACGTTACCGGCCTGATCAAGCTGAACACGAACCTGAAGACGAACCTCGCTGGCGCCAGCCAATCCGGAAACAACCGTCCAGTTACCGGAGATTTGACCGCGCACAGCATCAATCTCGCTCTGACTAAGCGAAGTGCCGCCGTTGCTCTTCTTTGCGCCTAGCGATGCCTCTTGCGTCGAGCGTTTGGCGCCACCGGCGGAAGGGTCGGTCTTGTTCAGCAACGCCGAAATCTCGTCGGCATTGAAGTCGCTCTTCATCGAGGAAGCCGATTTCGCCACTTCCTGCTTCTTGTCAGCCTTCTTCTTGTCCGTCGGCGCTTCCGCGGCTTTCGGCTGGTCCGGGGTCTTCTCCGGCGGCTTTTCGGCCGGCTTCTGCTCCGGCGGCTTCACCTGCGGCTTGACGACAGGCGTCGGCACCTTGTCTGGCAATGCTTCCGCATCCGGCTTTGGCGGCTCTTCAGGCTTCGCCTGCTCTTCCGGCGGCTTCTCCACGGGCTTCGGCGGCGTCACGTCCACCGGCTTGGTCTGGGGAATGGAAGCAACCTCCTTCGGTTGCTCGACGTCAGTCTCTTCCTTGTTGACTTCCTTGACATCGTTCGGCTTGGGATCGATCTGCGGCTGAGGCTTGTCGCTCGAATTTGCAGCAGCAGCCTCGCTGTTACTCGGCTTTGCATTCGGAAGGGGCGGCGTCTTCAGATCGACATTGTTGTCACCGGCATTTTCCGCCGGCTGTGGGATCGGTGGCCGCGTCGTCGGCACGGGCGCGGAAGTCTCCTTCTTCGGAGCCTTCTTATCGCCCTGCTGCATCTGCGTGATGGATTCCACCGGCACGAGGTCGACCGGCATTGCCTCGAAATCCTCCACCTTGAAGGATTCCGGAGCGCCCAGCGACACCAGCGCCCAGGTAAGCACCAGCCCGTGCAGAACCGCAGATGTGACGACGCTGGTCTTCATCTTGAGCGTTACTGGTCCTTCTTCTGCTGCGTCACGAGGCCGATATTCTTGAAGCCCGCGCCCTGGATGCGGGCCATGACGTCAGCAATCACGCCATAAGGCGCAGTCGCATCGCCGCGCACGAAGATGCGCTCGTTGTAACCGGTGGTGGCGATCGCCTCGAGCTTCGCAGCGATTTCCTCAGCCGGGATCGGCGTTTCCTGCAGATAGACTTCGCCGCTGTTCTTGACCGAAATCGTGATCGGCTGCGTCTCGGAATTCAGTGCCTTGGCCTGCGTTTCCGGCAGATCGATCGGCACGCCGACCGTCATCATCGGGGCCGCCACCATGAAGATGATGAGCAGCACGAGCATGACGTCGACGAGCGGCGTCACGTTGATTTCGGAGATAACTCCCTTGTTGCGGCCACCGCGGCGGCGGCGTCCGCCGCCTCCTCCGCTATTGCCGCCTACAGCCATACCCATGGTCGTCTACTCCGTTACTGGGCCGCCTGGCGCGGCTGCAGCTTCTCGTCGATCTGGCGCGAAAGGATGGCGGAGAATTCGTCCGCAAAGCCTTCCATGCGACCCGAGAGCTTGCCGGCGTCGGCGGAGAACTTGTTGTAGGCGATAACCGCCGGGATAGCGGCGACGAGGCCGATGGCGGTTGCGAGGAGCGCTTCCGCGATACCGGGTGCCACGACGGCAAGGTTGGTGGACTTCGAACCGGCGATCGCCTGGAACGAGGTCATGATACCGACGACAGTACCAAACAGGCCGATGAAGGGACCAGCCGAACCAATCGTCGCAAGCGAGCCGAGGCGCGCCGAGAGATATTCGGATTCACGGGCGAGCGTCACGTCCATGGCGCGGTCGATACGCATTTGCAGACCGATCGGCGAACGCGCGCCGCGCTCGAAGGACTTCTTCCATTCGCGCATCGCCGCGACGAAGATCGCCGCCAGGCCCGTATTGTTGCGCTCGGAAAGCGTCCGGTAGAGTTCTTCCAGCGACTGGCCCGACCAGAAGACCTGCTCGAACTTGTCGAACTGGCGACGGGCACGGCCGTAAGCCAGGTATTTGTCGATGACGATAGCCCAGGTCCACACCGAAGCGGCGATAAGGCCGAGCATGACCAGCTTGACGACGATGCCGGCCTGCATGAAAAGCGACCAGAGGCTGACGTCGGTCGTGGCTGCTGCCAATCCTACTTGTTCCATAGATCCAAAATCCCCGAATCCAAACGCCCGGCGCTTGACCGGGCGGCACGAAGTGATCACGCAAGAATGTCTGGCGGCCGCCGCCCAAAGCCCTGGTCAAGCTTCCAAGCTCTTCTTCCGCCTTCTTGCCGTCAAATTTGGTCAAAGGAAGGCGTGCGTCGCACAAACTCCGACTCCGCGAGTAAGACACCATTATGGTTAATAGATCGTTAGTGCCGGACTATGACAGCGGGAATGTCGCGGGAGATTTTGTTCCTGGATTAACTTGACCGGAGAATCGTCCGGTTGCTGAACACAGCGCTCATCTTGCAGCGCGGCAATTCCTTCACACAAAATTCAAGTTTTTACAAGCCCTCGTATCCGAGCGCCTCCGCGCAGGGAAACGGCGGTATTGCCGGCCTCTCGCTCATGTCTCGGGAATAAGCATTTGCCTTGCCAGCGATTCCGGCAACCGTCGCGGTCTGCCCTTGGCGTTGATGACCGCAATGATCACCTTGGCGGCAATCAACAGCGTATCGTCGCGGCGGATTTCCTGGTGGAGCACCATCTTGGCACCACCCGCCTTTTCGGTGTGGGTCACCACTGCCAGGATATCGTCCATACGCGCCGGGCTCTTGAAGTCGATCTCCATGCGGTGCACGACGAAGACCAGCCCCTCCTCGTCGGCACTGACGAGTTCGCGCTGCTCTACGCCGAGGCAGCGTAGATAGTCGGTGCGGCCGCGTTCGAGAAAATGCAGATAGCGGGCATGATAGACCAGACCGGAGAAATCCGTATCTTCATAATAGACCCGCTGGACGAGCCTGTGGCCCGCTTCGGTAAGTTCGCCGGAAATAGAAAAACCGTGTTCCGCCATAATTTTCTCCAAACTGTCCGGCCCTCTTTGACGCAACACGTCTCGACAGGCAAGCATTGAACAATTGTCATATTTCCTAATTATTCCCGTTAGGAAGCAACCGATGAGGAGCCAGTGGCATGAAGATTGCGGTGATGGGCGGAGACGGATTCATCGGTTGGCCAACCTCGCTACACCTCTCCGATGCCGGGCATGACGTCCACATCCTCGACAATCTCTCCCGCCGCTGGATCGATACCGAACTGGGCGTCCAGTCGCTAACGCCAATGGACTCGATCCAGGAGCGCACCCGCATCTGGCATGCGGAAACCGGCCGCCGCATCCATTTCAACCTCATCGATCTCGCCCGCGACTACGAGCTCCTGAAGAAATGGCTCGCCGAAACCCGGCCGGATGCGATCATCCATTTCGCCGAACAGCGCGCCGCTCCCTACTCGATGAAGAGCGACCGCCACAAGAACTACACCGTCAACAACAATGTCAGCGCCACGCACAACCTGCTGAACGCGCTGGTCGAGCTGCAGCTCGATGCCCATCTGATCCATTTGGGCACCATGGGCGTCTACGGCTATTCGACGGTTGGTGCTGCGATTCCTGAAGGTTATCTGCCTGTCGGCATCGAGACGATGGGCGGCGAGACCGTCTCCCAGGAAATTCTCTACCCGTCCAATCCCGGCTCGATCTATCACATGACCAAGTGCCTGGATCAGCTGCTCTTCCAGTTCTATGCCAAGAATGACAGCCTCAGGATCACTGATCTGCATCAAGGCATCGTGTGGGGCACGCATACTGAACAGACACGCCGCCATCCGCAGCTCATCAACCGCTTCGATTATGACGGCGACTACGGCACGGTGCTGAACCGGTTCCTCATTCAGGCCGCCATCGGCTATCCGCTGACCGTTCACGGCACCGGCGGCCAGACGCGCGCCTTCATCCATATCCAGGATTCCGTCCGCTGCATCGAACTGGCACTCAAGAATCCCCCCGCCCGCGGCTCACGGGTCGAGATCTTCAACCAGATGACGGAAACCCATCGTGTGCGCGATCTCGCCGAGATGATCGCCAAGATGGCCGGTTCCGAAGTCGTCTGGCTGCCCAATCCGCGCAAGGAAGCTGCCGAAAACGATCTGGTCGTCAGGAACGACAAGTTCCTCAGCCTTGGCCTCGATCCGATTACCCTGAAGGCCGGCCTGCTCGACGAAATCGTCGAAGTCGCCAAGAAATTCGCTTATCGTGTCGACCGCTCCCGCGTCCCGGCCGTCTCCGCCTGGACGAAGGATATCGCCGCGACAATTAATCACGACCCGGAAGGCAAGCGGCTGAAGTCCGTATCATGAGTGGTGCTTTCTTCTCGAAACAGCGGCCTTGCCAGAGCAAGGGCGTTCAGGAAAGTACCCTGCATCCATGACCCCTGCCCCGCACTTCGCCTACGTCACTCTCGTCACAAATGCCGATTACGCCATGGGCGCGACGGCACTGGCAAACTCGCTGCGTCGCACCGGCACGGACGCCGCCATCGTCATCCTGCATACCGGCGGTGTCGACGCGGCCACCCTCGCCCCACTGGACGCTCTCGGCTGCCGGCTGATCGAAGTCGAGCATCTGCCGTTGTCGGATGCTTTCAATGAGCGGCATGCGCGCGGCAATCTCCACTCCGCAGCACCTTTCACCAAGGGCCGCAAGCCGGCCTTTCATTCGCCGCTCGACAATTTCTGCAAGCTCCGCCTCTGGCAGCTTGTAGAATATGAGCGCTGCGTTTTCATCGATGCCGATGCGATCGTCTTGAAGAATGTCGACAAGCTCTTCGCCTACCCGGAATTCTCCGCGGCGCCGAATGTCTATGAAAGCCTTGCCGACTTCCGCCGCATGAACTCCGGCGTCTTCGTTGCCCGCCCTTCGCAAGAGACCTTCCGGCAGATGCTTGCAGTTCTGGATCAGCCCGACATCTTCTGGCGGCGCACAGACCAGACCTTCCTCGAGACGTTCTTCCCCGATTGGCATGGTCTGCCGGTCTATTTCAACATGCTGCAATATGTCTGGTTCACCATGCCGGCCCTGTGGGATTGGAAGAGCATTTCTATCCTGCACTATCAGTATGAAAAACCTTGGGAAAAAGATCATCCTAAGGCAAAGAGGCTACAACCTTTGATCGATTTGTGGCATTGTTTCCATATTGGCGGCCACGTGCCGGAGATTGCATCTCTGGTCAATCCGGATGAGGCGGCATGAAAGTACTGGTATCAGGCGGAACGGGCCTCGTCGGACGTTATATCGTCGAAGAGCTGCTTTCTGCTGGATATCAGGTCATTATCGGCGGACGGCGTGCGCCACTTCCCCGGTTCTTCTCTCGTCCCGTCGATTTCGCCCCGCTTTCGCTCGATCCGGACGAGGACGATATCGGCGCCTTCGATGATGCCTATTTCTTCGTACACGCCGCCTTCAGCCACATCGAAGGAAAATACCGCGGCGGCGAAGGCGATGATCCAAAGGCGTTTCACCGCCTGAATCTCGATGGCACAGTGAAACTCTTCGAGGAGGCAAAGCGCGCAGGCACCCGCCGTTGCATCTTCATGTCCAGTCGCGCCGTCTATGGCGAGCATGCACCGGGCACCGAGCTTTTCGAAACCATGTCCGCCACGCCGGAAACCCTCTACGGGCAGGTCAAGCTCGATGCGGAGCGGGCGCTCGCCCATCTTTCCGGCCCAGGCTTTGCAGGAGCAAGCCTGCGGGCAACAGGCGTTTACGGTGACCGTTCTCCAAACAAATGGGATCGACTGATCGATGACTATCTGAACGGCCAACCTGTTTCCCCACGCGCGCGAACCGAGGTGCATGGCCGCGATCTCGGCCGTGTCGTGCGGCTGATGCTGGAAACGGAAAGTGCCCGAATCGCCGGTGAAGTCTTCAACGTTTCGGATATCGCCGTCGATACGAGGGATATCCTTTCGCCGATCCGGCACCACGCCGACTGTCCCTTTCCGCTGCCCGAAGCAGCGGACAAGGCAGAGCTTTGCGCCATGAACACGGGTAAGATCCGCGCGCTCGGCTGGAAGCCCGGCGGCATGCCCCTTTTCGAACAAACGATGCAGCAATTGGCCGGGAAACAAGGGGTTCCGCGCCCCAGTTCCACGCAAGTCTGATCTGGCAGAGTACGCCCCAAATGTAATCGGGGGTTTATTATGCAGCTCGCAACCGTTTCGGCGTCCACCCTTCTGCGCGGCACTCAGCAGGCACAATCCGGCGTTTCGTCCACAAGCAACGAGCCCGATACCGGCGTATTGAAGATCCAGCGGCAGTCGCTGGCGCTGGAGCAGGTGCGTAATTCGCTGGCAAGCTCCGCCGACGATGCGAAGAGCCGTGCCCAGCGCAAGCTCGAGGAAGCCAAACAGGAGCTGCAGGCGCTGAAGACAGCGGGCTTCCCGCCTGAAGTGATTGCGCGTCTCGCCGCCGAACTCGCACGTAAGGTTGGCGCTGCGGCCTCCGAATTTGCCTCGGCCGTTGCAACCGGCGGCTCTTCCGATGCAAGTGCTGCGACCAGCACAGCAGCCATATCAGCTTCCACCGCCGCGACGACCGATGCCACCACCAATGCAACGGCCGACGTTGTCGCAAGCGATGCAACGGCTTCAACCGAGGCAACGCAGGGTGCCGAAACGACAACGGAAGCAGTGGAAGACGGCACGGACACGGCGGAAACAGACGGTGCGGCTCATGCCCGCAAGGCCTATCAGGAAATCGTCGAAGACGGTCCGAAGTCGTCGGCAATTTCCGCCGATGACCGCAAGACGATGGAAGAGTTCAAGTCCGTCGTCCGCGAGCTGAAGCAGATCCTCGAAAAGGCCATGCGCGATCTGCGCGAGAAGAACCGCGACGCCGCCGCCGAAGGTGCAATCGGAACAGCACAATCAGCCGTGACCGGCCTGTCGGCTGCCGTGCCGACGGCGACCATTCCTTCGAGCATCGTCATCTAACTATTAGGCGCTGCCGTCTGTGGCAGAAAATGGATCGTTGCCTGGTTGACGAGCAGCACGAGGCAGGCGGCAAAGACAGTCGCAAATAGCCTATCCAACAGCGCGTAAGCCGGCAGGGCATGATCGGCGGTTCCCATGGCCATCATCATCAGCGGCGTCATCACGATCGAATAGGCGAGATAATTCCTGGCCCGCAGGAAGGGCCTGCTACCGCCGAGCACGGCGACAACAAGCACATCGGCCCAGGCTGGCAAGGTAAGAAACGACAGCAATCCCGCACAACAGACACCGAAGAGAACGCCGATCACTCTTTGCGTCGTCTTGAGTGGCAAACGTTCCGGCCGCCGCTCGATCAGCAGCACCAGCGCCAGCGCCGCCCAGTGAACATCATGATCGGGGAAGAACAGGTGGATGAGCGAGACGGCGCCCAGACAGGAAACCAGTCGGACTGGATATTGCCAGCCTGCCGGCTCCGTAAGGGAGCGCCACAGCCTGTTGAATTTCTGTCCGGCGCTCGGCTTGCGTTCATCCTCGACCGGCTCTGCCGCATGACGGCGGATATGTGCAACGACCACAGCCATCATCATGTGGAGAACGACAGCGAAAAGTGCGCCGCCGATGACAATGGCAAAGATGAGCAGCGGATCTGCCGTGGTGGTAGAGACGATGCCGCCGACCATGACGAGATAGAAGACGAAGCGCATAGAGGCGGCGACCATAGCGCGATCGAAACCGCCGACGATACCGACAATGCCGGCAATCACCAATAGGCCCATCTGCCAAGCACCGCCAAGCCGCCCGAGTGCGCAGGCAAGCCCCGTCGCAAACACTAGGACCCGCAATGCGACCCCTGCGCTCGCAGCTTGCGTCCTCAGTCTGCCATGCGCTACCGTCCCGCCCATCGCCATGCCGCCGATCAGGCGCCAAGCCCCGTATGATGGCCCCTCGCCGCAAGCAGTGCCGGAACGGCCATGGCAAGCGCCGATACGGCGATTTCGATCGCCGTCACTTCCTTTTCAGTCGACCAGCGAAAGGCTCCGGCTACGTGATTGAGTGTCTTTTCCATCAATCGTTTCTCAGACCCGGAATTGGGCATCAAAGAAATAATACGCACTGCGTACGATATGTCTAGTAACAGCGACGCACCTGCGACACGCATCTTGCGTTCCGTCCTCCTGCTCGGCCGCCGCTTGCGGGCTGCGCGCCCCGAAGGTCCGCACAGCCTGTCGACCATTGCGATCCTCGCCACGCTTCATCGCTTGGGGCCGATGCCCGCCTGGCGGCTGGCCCTGGAAGAACATCTGCAGCCTCAATCGGTCACCCGTATCATCGCGGCCCTTGAGCGCGACGGGCTGATCAGCCGCATGCGTAGCGAGACCGACCGCCGCGAGATCGAACTGTCGATCACTCCTCACGGCCGCACGGTGTTGTCCGAGGACATAGGCGCTCGCCGCGCCTGGTTGGAAAAAACGATGGACGACCACCTAACGCCGGAAGAGCGCAGGACATTGATGGAAGCGTCGGAAATAATGCTGAAACTCGCCTGTGCCCATATCAAGAACGAGGCGCAATCAGGCGAAGAATAGACCCTTTTCACCTGTTGCAATCAGCCGCAAGCGGTTATGTTCGCCGGACAACGATATGGAATTGAGATGACGCCCAAGGAATTGAAGGCTCAATTGCGCGCTGAGCGTCTGGCACTCAGGGATGCCATCCCGACGGATCTGCGCGCAGCCAAAAGCCTCGACATGGCAGCCCATGCCGGCGATGCGATTGTTTTTACACCCGGCACCATCGTTTCCGGCTTCCTGCCGATCCGTTCGGAAGCCGACCTGCAACCCCTGATGACACGGTGGCGCGGACGCGGCGCCCGCCTCTGCGTGCCCGCCATCATCGACAAGCAGACCATCGTCTTTCGGGAACTCGCCCACGGCACGGCACTGATCAACACCGGCTTCGGCACGGTCGGCCCAGGTGAGGATGCCGCCGTCCTCGACCCTGATATCATGCTTGTGCCGCTTTCAGCCTTCGATTCCCGCGGCCATCGCATCGGCTACGGCGCCGGCCATTACGACCGGGCAATCAACCGTATCAGACAAAAAGGCCTGTCCCCGAAGCTGATCGGCATTGCATTTGACTGCCAGGAAGTGGCAGAGGTACCCGCTGAGCCGCATGACATAAGCCTGGATGCCATCCTGACGGAAAGCGGCCTGCGCCATTTTACCTCACGGATTGGATAGGGAATGCGACTGCTATTTCTGGGTGACATGGTCGGCAAGACGGGACGAACCGCGGTCTGGGACCGCCTGCCCGGCCTCGTTTCCGACCTGAAACTCGACTTCGTCATCGTCAACGGCGAGAACGCTGCCGGCGGCTTTGGCATCACAGAAGACATTTTTCTGGAAACGATCAATGCCGGCGCCGATGTGGTGACGACCGGCAACCACGTCTGGGACCAGAAGGACGCCGTCGCCTTCGCCGGCCGCCACGACCAGTTTCTGCGACCGGCAAACTATCCGCAGGGAACGCCCGGCCGCGGCTCCGGCCTCTTCTATGCGCGCAATGGCGCGCGCATTCTCGTCGCCAACATCATGGGCCGCGTCTTCATGCATCCCGAGCTCGACGACCCCTTCAAGGCTGCCGAGACGATCCTCGCCGCCTGCCCTCTGAAGGAACAGGCCGATGCGATCATCTTCGATTTTCACGCGGAAGCGACGAGTGAGAAGCAATGCTTCGGCCATTTCGTCGACGGCCGCGCCAGCTTCGTCGTCGGCACCCACACCCACGTGCCGACCGCCGATGCGCAGATCCTGAACGGCGGCACCGCCTATATGTCGGATGCCGGCATGTGCGGCGATTACGACTCCTCGCTCGGCATGGACAAGGAAGAGCCGCTCAACCGCTTCATCTCCAAGATGCCGAAAGGCCGCATGGAGGCCGCCACCGGCCCCGCCACCATCTGCGGCGTCGGCGTGGAAATCTCCGATGCGACAGGTCTGGCGGAAAAGATCGCTCCGCTGCGCCTTGGCCCACGGCTTGCCGAAACGATCCCGGAGTTCTGGCGATAGCGCCTCGCAACACGCAATTGTGAGCATATCCCGTCTGGACCGCTGCGACGGCATGCCGCATCCTCGCGGGCGTCGTGAAAGCGCCGGAGGGGTGGCATGAAGCCGCATTGTCTTGTCCTCGCTATCGCATGTCTTGCAATTTTCACTGTGCCGAACCTTGCCGCAGCCCAGGAAGATCGAAGACCTATCAGCCAGTGCCAGGCCATCGCGCAGACTATCCCCAAGGCGACCTTCGCCAGTTTCTCAGGCGCCGCACCTGTCATACCAGCGGTTTCCGAGGATGAGGACGTCAAGTTCACCTACCTCGGCCATTCGACTTTCGAGATCGAGACGCCTGGCGGCATCGTCATCGCCACTGATTATAATGGGTGGTACAGGCCGGCCGTTACGCCCGATGTCGTCACCATGAACAAGGCGCACTCGACACATTACACGCTGACCCCGGATCCCAGCATCAAACACGTGCTGCACGGGTGGAGCGACACCCCCGGCGAAAAAGCCAGGATCAATCTCGTCGTTGGCGATGCCTATATCCGCAATGTGACGACGGATATCCGTTTCAGCTATGGGCTGGGCGGATCACAGATGGACGGCAATTCAATCTTCATCTTCGAAATAGCCGGCCTCTGCATCGGCCATCTCGGCCATCTGCATTACGAGTTGACCGATAACCATTATACGGAAATCGGCCGGCTCGACGTGGTCATGGTGCCGGTCGATGGCGGTCTGACCATGGGAGCCGACAGCATGAGCCGCGTCATCAAGCGGCTGCGTTCGTCGTTGATCCTGCCCATGCATCGCCGCGGCCCGCCGGTCAATGCCTTCATCTCGATGTTCGGCACTGGGTTCGACGTCAATTATGCACCCGACAACAGCATCACCGTTTCGCTGCGCACGCTGCCGAAAAAGCCGCTGATCTACGTGATGAAGGATGTGCAGTAGAAGGCCCGAACTGTGCCGGGCCTTTGGCTTATGCAAATTGCAGATGCCGCTTGATGCCGACGTCAGGCATCTTCTCCTCGTCGAAATTGGCCTTGGCAATTTCCCAGCCGAATTTCAGCTTGCTGCCGGTCGAGACCCAGATGTCGGCGTCATCGACATGCATGGAAAGCATCGTCAGCTTCGGATCCTTCTTGCCGCCTTCGTACCAGGCCGCAACGACCGAGCTCCAAAACTCCTCGATTTTCGCGGGATCGGGACGCGGCTCGATAACCCCGGACAGGCAGGCATGATAGTCGTGGTTCTTGCCGATGACGCAGAAATGCGCGCGGCTGCCTGGTTTGATCATCTGCACGATCTCGGCGTCCGTCTTGGTATAGAACCATATCGTATTGGTGGTCGGATCAACATTGGGGGCCATCGGCTGCATATGCATGTCGACGCCTGAAAGGCCGAGCATGCCGGCATGGATGTCGTTGATCTGGTCCCAGAGTTGACGCGCCGGTTGTTCACGGGCTTCGCTGAAGCTTGCCATAGCCGTTCCTTTCCTGCTGGTGTTGTCGGTTGAAAACGTCGCCTCTCAGGCTTTGTTCCGCCACCTATCAAACCATGAGAGCAGGACCGAATGGCCGCTTTTTCCTTGAATATCGCCCCTTCCGATCTTATAAGGCGGCCCATTCCGAACAATGAGACGTGAACAGGGGTGCCATGGCTGGCCATTCACAGTTTAAAAACATCATGCACCGCAAGGGCCGTCAGGATTCCGTGCGGTCGAAAATGTTCTCCAAGCTGGCGCGCGAAATCACCGTTGCCGCCAAGGCCGGTCTGCCCGACCCGACGATGAACGCCCGCCTGCGCCTGGCGATCCAGAACGCCAAGGCCCAGTCGATGCCGAAAGACAATATCGACCGCGCCATCAAGAAGGCTTCCGGCGCCGATACCGAGAACTATGACGAAGTCCGCTATGAAGGCTACGGCCCGGGCGGCACGGCGATCATCGTCGAGGCTCTGACCGACAACCGCAACCGCACCGCCTCCAATGTCCGCTCGATCTTCACCAAAGCCGGCGGCGCACTCGGCGAAACCGGCTCGGTTTCCTTCTCCTTTGACCACGTCGGCGAGATCACCTACAAGCTGTCCGCCGGCGATGCCGACAAGGTCATGGAAGCCGCGATCGAAGCTGGCGCCGATGATGTCGAGACCGACGAGGAAGGCCATTACATCACCACCGCTTTCGAAGCTCTGGGCGAAGTCGCCAAGGCGCTCGAATCCTCCCTCGGCGAAGCCGAGACTGTAAAAGCCGTCTGGCGCGCCCAGAACAACGTGCCGGTCGACGAAGAAAGAGCCCAGTCGCTGCTGAAGCTCATCGACTCGCTCGAAGACGACGACGACGTCCAGAACGTCTACTCGAACTTCGAAGTCTCGGAAGAAGTTCTGGCCAAGCTCTCGGCTTAAAGCCATCCAAGATATTGAATCGAAAACCCGGCCATTCCGCCGGGTTTTTGCTTGCTGGGATACCCTGGCGGCTAGGCCGCAGCTCGCATGAAATTGCCGAGTCCAGCAAAGAGCTCCACCGATTTCAACCGTGCCTCGATATCATGGATCGGCATGGAGATGATGACCTCATCCGCCTGCGTTTCCTTGAGGAATTCATTGAGCTGGGCTTCGGCCATAGCAGGCGAGCCGACGACGGCGTAGCGCAGCGTGTGCTCCACATTCATCTTTTCCATCGGCGACCAGAAGGCATCCATATCCCTCACCGGCCGCGGGAAAGGCCCGCGCACATTGCGCCTGAGGTTGACGAACTGCTGCTGAGCCGAGGTGAAGTGATACTGCGCCTCCTCGTCCGTCTCAGCAACCGCACCCATGACGCCGACCATCACATAGGGTTTGTCGAGTTCCGACGAGGGCTGGAAACGGTCGCGATAGATCGCGATCGCATCGAGCAGCATGTCAGGCGCAAAATGCGAGGCGAAGGCAAAGGGAAGGCCGAGCATGGCTGCAAGCTGGGCGCTGTAGAGGCTGGAGCCGAGCAGCCAGATCGGGATGTGCGAATTATTACCGGGTACGGCAAGGATCGCCTGGTTTTCAATCGGCGTACCGAGAAGCTGCTGCAGTTCCACCACATCATTGGGGAAGCTGTTTGCTCCGGCATCGAGGTTACGCCGCAGCGCCTGCGCCGTGCGCATGTCCGTTCCCGGGGCGCGGCCAAGGCCGAGATCGACACGGCCGGGAAACAAAGCTTCCAGCGTGCCGAACTGTTCGGCAATAACGAGCGGCGCATGGTTCGGCAGCATGACGCCACCCGAACCGATGCGGATGCTCTTCGTCACCGCACCGATCTGCCCGAGAATGACTGACGTCGCCGCACTCGCAACGCCGGGCATGCCGTGATGCTCCGCCATCCAGAAACGCGTATAGCCAAACTCTTCCGCCT